>OKVW01000010.1_pt1 | contig 208370 bp, 181 predicted proteins | sample 1606991 | NCBI WGS metagenome assembly OKVW01 (sample SAMN03281021, study PRJEB24777) | human gut metagenome | isolation source: fecal sample PR177 from 1 month old male Malay infant, vaginal delivered... | reverse complement strand
CATGCGGCCGCCCCAAGCGTGATCCTCTGATGTCCTTCAATCCCAAGGATTTTATCCAGGAGGTAAACGAATTTCCCCGTTTCCTTATCCCTGTAGCCAGTCCTGCAGAACCGGATAGGCCCCAGGATATCCAGCAGTTCCTTCGGTTCATTGCGCTGTTCAATGTTCCATTTTTTCTTTCGTATCAGGCTTTCCCTGATCTCATCATCTATTTTTTCATACAGTTCAGCAATCAGCCTGGCCCCGAGCCCCAGCATCCGGTCATGGATATCCTGTGACAGGTCATGGGGCTCTTTTTCCCCTTTCAGCATGGCTGCTACGAGATTTTCAATTTCCTTGATGTCATTTTCGATAAAATGTAGTATACTATTAAGCATAGAAAGCACCTTCCTTTGTTGTGATCGTTTTTCGCAAATTCAATCATACCACAAAGCGGTGCTTTCTTTTTTTGTTTTTATTAGTTTACATAATTTACCATTAACTAATTACCCGAAAGTAATGTTACGCTAATGGTGTTTTATGTTTTATACGAAATGAAAGTATTCCGAATTGTTATTCAGGATATGTCATTGCTATTTAGAATCGTATGATTACTATTTTAAAAGCGGCAAACTGTTAATTGCTTCTTATATTTATAACAAATTCTCATTGACAAAGCGACACATATGTCGCATAATACAAAAAGAGACATGCATGTCGCAAAGGAGAATACTGAAAATGGGAATTAAGGGAGATCAAACCAAGCAGCTCATCTGTATGGAGGCATTTAAACTTTTTTCTGAAAAAGGCTACAAAGATGTGACTATGAAAGATATTTGCGAAAAAACAGGACTTAGCCGCGGGGGACTGTATCGCCATTATGAAAGTACCGAACAAATTTTTCTTGAAATTGTAAATTTTCTTATGGGAAATCAGCAAAACGAATTTTCCGAAAAAATGCAGAAAGGTACATCAGCAGCAGAAATTCTTTGTGATGTTTTAACGAGATACGAAAAAGAAATGTTAGACCAAAGTTCCTCTTTAAGTATTGCCATCTATGAATTCTTCAGCAATCCGAATATATCCAAAAGCGATAATTCCATTACTCAGCAATATCTCGATTCGAAAAAAATGTGGGTTGACTTTATCCAGTACGGTATGAAACGAAAGGAATTTAAGACGGTAAATCCGGAGGCAATCTTTGATTTGATTGTATTTTCCTACCAGGGAGTGAGAATGTATGGTGTCATGATGGCTATTGATACAAATATTCCAAAAAGAATTATTGAGCAGATAAAGCTTTTATTATTACCAGAAAGTGAGGAGATACCATATGAAAACAGTATTTTATAGTAATCGTACAATGGATCGTGCTATTTTAAATCCGACTGATACGGTAAAGCCGATCGAAAATTTCCCGGAAGTCTGTATATCTACATTTTCAAAGCGAATTATAGACAGAGTTTCTACTCAGAGCAATGCTGAAGTAATTACCAATTTAATTACTGCAAATGGAGAAAATCCAGTCTATAAAATTACGTATGAAGGAAAGGAGTTTGCATTCTACCTTTCATTAGTCGGTGCCCCTGCCAGTGTGAGCTGTTTTGAAGAAGTAATTGCTTCCGGGGCAAAAAAATTTGTTTTCTTCGGCTGCTGCGGTGTATTGGATGACGATACCGTCCAGCACAATTTAATCATCCCTACCGGGGCGGTACGAGATGAAGGAACGAGTTACCATTATTTAGCGCCGAGCGAAGAAATTGCCCCGGACCAGGAAATAACGAAACGTTTAACAGAATGTCTGGAAAGGTGTGGCTGCCCTTATACTGCGGGCAAAATATGGACAACGGATGGTATCTACCGAGAAACCTTAAACACAATTAAAGAGCGCAAAGAAGCTGGCTGTATCGCCGTTGATATGGAATACTCGGCTTTATTGGCCGCTGCGAAATACAGGCATATTCCGTTTGTTCAGTTTTTTTATAGTGCAGACAGCCTGGATCATGGGGAATGGGAACAAAGAGATTTGACCGACTATGGAGTAGATAGTGCTGAGAAATATTTTATGCTGGCTTTAGAGTGCGGATTGGCTCTTTATGGGGATGGCGATATGGTAAAATGATGGTGTGAGGTTTAGGACAGAGAAAAATTATTTTTAGAATTTTCTATTTATCTGAAACGGGAAATAAGGTTGTGCCGATTCCGGTTAATCTTTGATATAGGGGAAGTTTATGATTTACTGATCTGGTGTCTGGATTATGCTGATGTCTGGATTATGCTGGCATATGGATCGCGTCGACATATTGAGACTTTAATGCCGGTATGCTATTTTCATAAACTCAGATTTATGAAGTTGTACGGTACAAAATAGTGATACACGTTTAAAAATATATTAGTTTTCAAATAATTAGAGCCAAAGCAGAGCCAGACGATATAAATGGCCTCCGTAAATAGTCATTCTATTAACGTTTTCAGGAGCGCTCCTCAAACTTATATAGAGAGTTTCCGGAATAATGCGTACCGTTTTCGTACCGGATGGGCAAAAAATCCCAGGAGCCCTTGTTTTTACTGGGTTCCCGGGAACATGTCTATTATTCAAACTCCCTAAGGCATTAACTTATTTATTAATTATACAGTGTTTTTTCAATGCTTTTCGTGCCTGTTTTATTCAAATTATACCGCTTATATATCGTTTTGGGAGAAACAGGTATCATACGGGTATCACGGAGTATCATGACTTGAGTGCTTAATTTAACATGGCGCTAGCGCCATGTGTGACAGTTACCAACAATCGATTGCCTTATTAATCATAGTAAAGAATCATAATCTTTTATATTTATCTTCCAATTTAAACAAAAAGTAAAAGTTATTATTTTTTACACATCCTTTTGAATTTCCTTTTCCGATATTAGATAGTATATTAGATAATGTAGGAATCCCTCCCATAACTCCTAAAACCGCAGCATAATCAAGCGGTAGTATTCCAGTAAACAAGCCAATCCCCACGCCTAGACCCGTTAGTATGACATCTCTACCAGCTGCTTTCAATAAGCTACTTCTGTTCGAACTAATTGTTCTTTCTATCGAATGCAATTCTGGATCAATTATATCTCTTTGAATTTCAGTAATTGCTTTCCTATCTAACTTTTTGTAATCTTTCAATATTCTATTCAAACTGTCACGATAATTTACAAATGATTGCCCATCTTTTAAACGTAATTCTACAATATCTTCAACTCTAACATCACTTATTAAAGGAACTCTATGAAACAAATCATCCGAAATCAAATTCGCTCTATCAATCAAATCCCCGCTAATGTCTTTATTCTTAATAAATTCAATAATTTCAGCGTCAAATACTCTATTGGTTATGTAAGAACTATCCAGGAACATGGTGTTTATTTGTGCTTGAAATAGGTCATTCACTGCCGGATTAATTAAATCTTCCATAATACCAAATTTCTTCATCATTTTAGAAGTTAACTTCACACTTGCTTTATCTAACAATAATTCACTAATACGTTGTGGTTCTTTAACAAAAAGAATATCTGTTTGTTTATGGTAACCATATTTTTCAGCACCTTGGATTGCAAAATAGGCAACACCATCTTCATCTCTTTGTAAAGTACATTGGATATTCTTATAGCAATCATCATAAATGAAAGATTGTATTTCTTCTAAACTACTTTTAATATCATCTTCTTTTTTTACTATTTTCTTCAAACACTCTTGACATAAACAAATATAAGATGAAAAAAAGCCAACAATACCATTTAGTACAAGAGGCTTTATATATAACAATATAATAATATCAGTGGCTAAACTAACCCTGTCTATATCCTTATCACTTTCTAATCTCTCATAATGAGCATCGATTGGAGATTGTATAAGTACTTTGTCTGCATATAAAGCAGAAAATCTCAATAGATTGTCTAAGTTATTAAGACGACATTCTAATGCACTACATGGATATGCCGCACCTCCAAGTGTTGAATTTGCATAAAAATTAAAGTAGGAAGGGTTTTCAAAATAATCCATTTTGATTTCCAGAAATAATTTTCCCACAAAGGCTTCCACTTGTTCATTAGTCCACTCATTAATTATTTGATTAAAAATATCATCAATATCTAATGCTGTGAATCCGTCAAGATATTCATATAACTGTGAATATAACATAGTTTTCTCCGTAATTTATTCCTTTTTCAGTTAGTCTTTAAAAAATTCGCTATACTCCACATCAAACAATACTTGTAATGCTTTCAAGTCACTGGTCTTGATATTCCTTCTCCCAGCTTCTATATTTGCCAATGTGCTACGTGACATCATGCTGCCCATTAGTTGTAATTGCTCCACCACTTCTATTTGTGTCATATTCTTCGCCATTCGCACGGTCTGAATGTTTCTACCTAGCGGAATGTCCTGCAATATCCACTGCATACTATACCTCCAACCTTGTGACTAATTAGTAACTTGGTTTGAGTATAGTCAATAAATTTCATAATCATGCCACTAGATAGAAACAATCATATGTCACTTAAAAATCCGATATTCAATCTTTAAAAAATTCCTCATAATCCACATCAAATAATATCTTCAACGCCTTTAAATCACTTGCTTTAATATTCCTCCGACCTGCTTCAATATTCGCCAGTGTACTCCTTGACATAAGCCCTCCCATTAATTCCAGCTTTTCAATTACCTCTTTTTGCGTCATATCCTTTTCCATTCGCACCGTCTGAATATTTCTCCCCAGCGGAATATCCCGTAAAATCCACTGCATAACTATACCCTCCAAAACTTTTGTGACTAATTAGAAACTTTTATATTGAGTATAGTCAAAAACTGCGCTAAACTTGTCACCAGATAGAAACAATCGTACAAGGAGGTTCCAAAATGGAAAAAATGTTAGAGCAACTTTATAAGGGGGAATTATATCCCTATTCAAAATTTCAGACAACAATCGAAGATTTAAAGGTAAATCGGGATAAAGCCTTCAAATCCTATTCTGTATTTATTGAAAAACTGCCAGATGAATTAAAAGACGAATTTGACGAATTAATAGATTCCCACCTTGACCTATTACCGCTTGAATTAGAACAAAATTTTATTGACGGCTTTCGTATTGGTGTCCGAATGATGACAGAGGTCTACGCCGTTCCATTGGATGAAGAAGAGCACTCTTGAATTGTTATAGGGGCAGCCACCAACACTCCGGGGCTGCCCTTATTACCTATCGACTTAATTCTTGTTCCAGTTTGTATACTGTTCCCTTTAAATCGTTCTGCTGGTGATATAACTCGTCTCTACGTCTGCAAATTTCTTGATTACGTTTTAACGCTTCCTTCACGCCTTCTCTGGCCGGAAGTTCCGTTTCCTTATAGTTTTTCATCAGTTCCCGGATTTCGGCATTATTTTCTTTTATCCGGCTGCTTAACAGAAACCACTGCACCAGATTTTCAGCTTCTTTGTCCTGTTCAATAACTCCATATTCCACTAACTTAACCGCCATTCGGAACATGACTTGCTTTTCCATTTCTGTCATAGTCACCTTGCTCCCTTCTCTTTTTTAACTTTAACTTTTCTGTCAATCTCACTTCTTTTTCCTTCCTCTGTCAAGCGCCGTAACTGTACCCGAATACTTTCTTCCTCTGGTGGTTTCTGGCCGCCACGGGTGCGGTACTGCTCCATAGCTTTTTGATAGGCTAATACTTCTCCCTCTGCCTTTTTATATACCCGCATGAAGCCCTGTACGGACTTATATCCGCTGTTATTTACGATAGTATTCAGATATGTTTTCATAGAAAATAATCGTTCCTGTGCGTTAGCAATTCTACTCTCTAAAGATTTCCGTTCCTTTCCTCTGAACAAACCTTTGACTTCTTCCAGTTCTTCCTTTAGCTGTGGAATTTCATATTGTTCCAGATTACGGATTGCAGCAATTTGTTTTTCCAGTTTTTCCTTTGTGTCCTGCATTTTACGAAATTCTATCATATCAACTTTTAAAACCGGCTTCGGCGGCAATCTCCATTTTTCTATAACTGTTTTTAAATGCTTTGTTGCCTGTTCTACGAAAATATGGAACAGCCCCGGCTTTCTGCCATTATCAGCGATAGATTTAGAAACCAGCGTAGTAATTTCCTGCTTCTTGACCTTTCGTATTTCTTTTTCCTCCACTCCCGCTATAAGCGCTTCATCCACGGTATAATTCCATTCCTGCCTTGTCTGATTATCCTTTTCAATCTCTGCCGCTTTGGGATTATGTTTACCAATCTTTTTGGTGGGAAGATAAACGCTGTTCCGGTCAAATACCTGTAATTGCTCCTTCGGATTATCTATGTATTGGTTTATTAATTCTGTAAAGGTTTTCTTTTCTTCTGCCAGAAATTCATCGCTTTTAAAATACTGATTTTTATTCGTAAACATCCGGCTTTCATATACAGAACCCTTTGGGATAATTTTACACCCCTCCCGTACGTTTCCTTTTGTGTCTAAAATCTCTTTTTTTGTTCGTACGTGCTTGCCCTGTTCATCATAGAACATATTCCGTGAAGCAATTTTAATTTCCGGTTCTGACAATAGCTGCCGCTCACTGAAAATTAAGTGAATGTGATAATTGGTCTTTCGCTTATTGTGATGTAAGGCAGATACACACTCAATATGGTATCTGTTCTTAAACGCTTCTGTAAATGTTTCAAGTATCTGCTGCGGATCATATTTTGTGTAATTTTCAGGCAAGGCAATAATCAATTCTCTTGCTTCAATACATTTACCCTCTGTTCCGCTTTTTATAAACTCCTGCTGATTTTCTTTTGCAAGATTCTTCCAAAATTCCATATCTGCTGTCTGATAGGTAGCGTACAAATTTTCTTGTCTGGCATGGCTGGATATATAGTCTATCCTCCCTCGAACATCATGCAGCTTGGATATTTGAATAAATGAATTTCTTGCGATAGATGACGCTCCTTTCCGTGAGTGGACACCATAAAGTGTCCGTTTACGAACCCAGCCCGTTATCGGGCAAAAGCCCCCTGCAAGGGCGAAATATACCCAGAGCATAAACCGGAGGTTTGTGCGACGGGTATATTTCGCTCTCAAACGCCGAGGGCTTCTAAAAAGCTATCGTTTTGCTTTCTCGAACGCTGATATGATATGTCTAACCGTGCTATCCTCCCACCTGGAAAGCCATATTAACGTATTTTCTTCCTGTGTGGTTAGCTCCGCTTCCCCTAATACTTGATTGAGCAAATCTATTCTTCTTTTCTCTGCTGCGTAAAATGTATCATTTACATTTCTGCTTCCTTTTTCCGGCTGTCTAATCATCTCGTTAATCTCCTTCCGAAAGTAAGAACGCAACATTGTATTTCTTTATAAATTGCACTGTTATGTTTGCAGACCTAACTTTGCAATTACGAAAGACTTACATTGTTGCGTTCTTGAATTTTATGATTTGTCTAAATCCCAGTACCAGCCACTTCCCTGTCGTTTTGATTTGATATTCAGTTCCTTTTTAGCCATGTCCAGTGTTCTTTTAGAAACGCCGATTGCTTCCGCTTTCTGCTCCATATCCGCACTGGAAATCAACACATTTTTTCCATATAAACCTTTGATAAGCTGCTTCGCCTGTTGTATCTTATTTGTTTTACAATAGCCGCCCAATAATTCATCTATTGTAATATCATAGGCTCCCATATAACGAAATTCATCTTTACGCCGCTCAAATGCTATGGGCTGTCCTTCTTCGGCCAGATTGTTTTTTATCTGCGCCATAACCCTTATATTTTCCTGTTCCGCCACTCGCGCCACCAGCAACACACTTCTTGCCACCGCAAAAAAATCTATGGAGCCGATTCCCCTGTAAGCGGCTTTGACACCGCTTGCCTTATTCATGTGACCGATAAGAAGTACGGCGCACCCTGTATGCTCTGCAAGCTGGCTTAATTTCTTTGTCATATCTCTTGCTTCATTGGCCCGGTTCATATCTACACCGCCGCCCAAATAGGCTTGAATAGGGTCTAAGATAAGCAGCCTTGCCCCAGTAGCATTGATAGCTTTTTCCAGACGGTCATCATCCATAGTTAAAGACTTTTCCCGGTCATCAATGACAAGAATCCGGCTGCAATCTGCCTTTGCTTCTTCAAGCCGGGGCTTAACCGTATCCGATAAGCCGTCCTCTGCGGTCTGATAAATGACAGATAAGGGAACGCCTGTTATGTTCTCCTGTCCGAACCGTTCGCCTTTAGAAATACGTGCCGCCAGATTCAAAGCGAAGGTTGTTTTACCTTCACCCGGATCACCCTGTACGATTGTTATTTTTCCAAAAGGAATGTACGGATACCAGAGCCACTCTACCTGTTGGCTCTGAACCATATCCATACTGATAAGTTTTACTTCCTGCTGCTCCTGCAACTGTTCCATTTCCTGCTCCTTCCTGTGCGATTTTCGTTGAAATCCGCCGGAGCCTTTGGTACACTATATTTGCGAGATATGATACAAAGGCTTCGGCTCTTGTAATCATGAAAATGCTCCGGTTTAATCATCCGGGGTATTTTCTTTGCCTTGCCAGAGATATTTCGCCCCGTCTAACATCCATAAAACTGCTTTTAACAAATCCAGATAACTTTCTTTCGTTTCCTCTAATTCCTGCACCGTAATTTCTACCTTATTCTCTGTAATATCTTCTGCTAATTCAGTCAACTGTTTTTCCATGTCCTGTAACTTTTCAACTATCTGGTACACCGTTTCTTTTTTACCTACCACACAAACCCTGTTGTAAATACAGGAGCGGATAAAATAATCTTTCTTTTTCATACCGCTGGCAAATATCTTGGCTTCTATTTCCTGCCGCTCTCTGGGCGAAATGCGGAAGCTGATAGTAGGATATTTATGTGTTCCGCTCATTTTACTGTACCCTCCCTAAATTCTTCGTTAAGTTTCATAGCCATTTGGCTTTGCTCGGTCGGAAACATATGTGCATATCGGTAAGTTATATCCACGCTTTCATGGCCTACCCGGTTCCCGATTGATACCGCCGAAAAGCCCATACTGATAAGTAACGATACATGGGAATGACGTAAATCATGCACTCTTATCCGTTTTACACCTGCTAGGCTGGCTCCCCGGCTCATTTCATGGTGCAGGAAACTTTTTGTCATATGAAAGATTCTGTCTGTGGGGAGGACACCGTATAATTTACTGATATAATCCTGTAATTCCTCACATAAGAAATCCGGCATACTGATTACCCGTTTACTTTTTGGCGTTTTGGGGTCTGTTATAATGTCCTTGCCCTGTAAACGCTGATATGATTTTGTGATTCTGATAACCTTGTTTTCAAAATCAATATCTTGCGGCGTTAAGGCCAGCAATTCTCCTAATCTCAAACCACACCAATACAATATCTGGAACGCATAATAAGAATAAGGTTTCTCTTTGACAGCTTCAGCAAATTTTAGGTATTCTTCTTTTGTCCAGAATAACATTTCTTCTGCCCGGCCTTTACCCAGCGGGCCGGCCTTTGTCACCGGATTACTTTTCAGTTCATAAAACCGTACCGCATGGTTGAATAGGGCGCTTAACTCTGATTGCAGCGTTTTTAAATATGTAGGTGCATAAGGCTTCCCTTTCTCATCACGATAGGAAATCTGCTTATTCTGCCACTGGATAATATCTTTTGGCTTAATATCCCGCATTTTCTTATCCTTAAAATAGGGAAGTAATTTGGTACGAACGATATGTTCTTTCGTGAGCCATGTGTTGTGTTTTCACTTCGGCTGCATATCTCTGGTGTAAGCGGCCACAAATTCAGAAAACGTCATATCTAAATCAGAACCTTCTTTCATCAGAAAGTGCTGCTCCCATTCCACCGCCTCACGCCTTGTTTTAAAGCCTCTCTTGACCTTCCTGCAATTCTTTCCAGTCCAGTCATTATAATGGAACGACACGAACCACGTTCCCCGCTTCTCGTCTTTATAGGCTGCCATGTTGCCACTTCCTTTCTTAATCCGCTTTTGTTATTCCATAAAACTTTTCTTCGTAATACTTCCGGCTTACCCTTCCTGCGATAGTAAGAAAACCTTTTGCATCTAATTCTTCATTCATCTGTCGTACCAGTTTGTAGGCAAATGGTTTTGAAATGCCTAATTCTTCTGCAATTTCCCCGGCTGTTACAAATAAAGTGTTGTTCAATTATGAATCTCCTTCCTATTTGATATGTGGCTTCCGTTTGTATCGTCTGTTGCCAGTGTTTCAACTGACCTCAACCGTTCAGGCGGCTATGGGATTGCTCCTTTTAGAGATTCCCACCATTTACAGGAGTGTCTTTCTTCGCTCGCCCTTACGGGGTCTTGGCGGAAGTCTGTTAGCAGACGATACAGCTCATTTAGTTTCATTAACATTGTTGTTAATGTTGTATTTATATTATACATTCGCTTATATGTTAATGTCAAGTATTTATTTCGCAAAAATGTTAATATTTCTATTTACTATTTTCAGATTATCCATTATAATAAGGGAAAAGGCGGTGAATAGAAGATGACAGTAGGCGAAAAAATCAAGTTTATCCGTAACTTCCGGGGCATGACACAAAAAGAGTTAGGTGTTGGAATAGGCTTTGACGAAAAAGGAGCCGATAACCGGATAGCCCAATATGAAACGAATTATCGAGTGCCTAAAAAAGATACGTTGTTGCAGATAGCGAAAGTTTTAGACGTGAATCCGTTGAATTTCATTAGTGAGGTTTCCGGCTCTGCGGAAGATATTATGCAGACCTTCTTCTGGCTGGATGAAGATAATCCGGGCGCAATCAACCTTTTTCAGCTTGTAAGGAATCCGGGGAAGTGTAATGCTTCGGATGATACCGCTGTGCGTTATAATGACAGTGATGACTGGCCTGCCCACCCGCCTGTGGGATTATGGTTTAAATATGGCGTTGTAGATGATTTTATGCGGGAATGGCTGGTTAGGAAAAATGAGTTGAAAGCTGGGGAGATTACCAGAGAGGAATATTTGGAATGGAAATTGAACTGGCCGAATACTTGTGATGGGTGTGGTGTATACAATACTAAAAAGAGATGGAGAGAGATATGAGTTATAATAATATTTACAATTTCAAAAATCCTATTAAACACTTCATTGATATTGATTCCCTCATCTTTTCGCCTACTATTTCTACTTTAGATATTGAAGATACATGTTGGACAATACCAGTCAAATTCAAAATCAATAAAGATAACACTGCATTTCGTACACTAAAAATGCCCAATATTATAGCACTTGTTTGTGGTTATGAGCATTTTAAAACTTTACCTCATTTTGACAATCCCCAGGAATTAGATCCCATTCATAAACGATTATCCACAAGCTTAACAACTGGTGACTTTAAAATCGGAGAATATGATATACAGTTAGAAAACGATTTCAATAATCTATGCGTATATGATAACTTATTAAAACTAGATATTAAAGAGTTTTATGGAAGGCTCTATACTCATTATCTTAATTTTCATGGTTTAAAAGATAGGTATATTACAAACCTTAATAATGGTGCAACAAACGGATTAATTATGGGGAACTATCTTTCTTTGTATTTTGCCGAACAACATTTGGTTCGTTTGAGTAATGATATAAATCAACTACTAAATAGTCATAGCATAGACTGTGAATTTTCATACTTTTCTGACGATTTTTACTTTTTCTGCAACAAGCATGATAATCAAAAAATCATCGAAATATTCGATGAGGTATTAGATAAATATGATTTGGAGCGTAATGAGAAAAAAATCGAAATATGGGATTACGAATCTTTCAACTCAAATAATTTGATTGCACGTTATTGGAAAAAAGTAATTGCACACTGCAATACACACTATAGTAGCGAAAGTAATCAAAATAAACTTGTTTTTATAAATCAATTATTATATCGTTCCTCAAAACTAAATGATTTAAAACAGAAAAAAGTTTTTATTAATAACTTCTTTAAAACAAAATATTTTAGGACTCTCAATTTAGAACAATTTTATGTAAAAGAATATGACTATCACCAACTTTGTTATCTGTTTAGAACAGCTCCAGAAGCATTACTTTATTGTATTGACAAATTTTCTAATATGCAAGGCTTTGATAAATCCAAAGTTTATAAATTTTTTAATATTAGATTTAGAGAATCTTTAAAATCGCCTTACAATGATGAGCAACTATATCTATACTATGCTATATGCCTTTTGGGGTTCAATGACATTCTAGTTGAAAATAAGGCGTTTGTATTGAATTCTGACAACCAAATACTTATATCCTACTACTTAAAGGATGGATTGTTTACGGAAAATGAAATTTGTTTATTAAAAAGCCAAACGGATGAGTGTTATTGGTTTCAAAGTTATCATTTAATTTTATATACACCAGATTTGTTTTCTAGTCTTGAAAACAATATTTTAACCTATCTAATACCAAAAAAATGTTTACCTACTTCTAATGAGTCTACTACTAATGCTGATAGAAGGGTTACATATATGACCTTTTATAAAAACAACTTAATGGCTGGTAATTCTATTATACTAGATATTTCAGAGGTAGAATTAACAATTCATGAATACTTAGATTTAAGATTTGAAGAAGAAGAAAATTTATACTTATTATAATATAGGTATCAAACAGGTATCACGCCCCACACAAAGAGCCGGAAAGTCCGCTATCTAAGCGGCTTCCCGGCTCCCTGTCTACTATTCAAACTCAATCGTAGCCGGCGGCTTCCCCGTACAATCATACAGCACCCGGTTCACGCCCTTCACTTCATTGACAATTCTCCTGGTCACAGTTCCCAGGACCTCCCACGGAAGTTCTGCCGACTCCGCAGTCATAAAATCAGATGTAAGCACGGCTCTCAGTGCAACGGCATAATCGTACGTTCTCTCATCACCCATGCAGCCAACCGACCGCATATTCGTCAGCGCCGCGAAATACTGGCCGAGTCCCTTATCGACTCCGGCTTTTGCAATCTCCTCGCGGTAGATTGCATCGGCTTCCTGAACAATTTTTACCTTGTCCGGTGTGATCTCGCCGATGATGCGCACGCCCAGGCCCGGGCCCGGGAACGGCTGGCGGTAAACCAAATACTCCGGAATTCCAAGTTCCAGACCGGCCTTTCTTACCTCATCCTTAAACAGAAGGCGCAGCGGCTCGATGATCTCCTTAAAATCCACATGCTCCGGAAGACCGCCCACGTTGTGGTGAGACTTGATCACGGCTGACTTTCCAAGTCCTGACTCAATCACGTCCGGATAAATGGTTCCCTGCACGAAATAATCCACCGTGCCGATCTTCTTTGCTTCATCTTCAAATACACGGATAAATTCTTCTCCGATGATCTTTCTCTTCTGCTCCGGCTCCTCCGCCCCTTTCAGTTTCTCATAGAAACGTTCCTGGGCGTTGACGCGGATAAAATTCAAATCATAAGGACCATTGGGGCCAAAGACAGCCTCCACCTCGTCGCCTTCATCCTTGCGCAGAAGACCATGGTCTACAAATACGCAGGTCAGCTGTTTTCCAACTGCTTTCGCCAGCATAACGGCTGCTACGGAAGAATCCACTCCGCCGGACAGAGCACAGAGTACCTTACCGCTGCCGACTTTTTCGCGGATAGACTGTATGGAAGATTCAACGAAGGAATCCATCTTCCAGTCCCCGGAACATTTACAGACGTTGTATACGAAATTGGACAGCATCTTCATGCCTTCCTGTGTGTGCATAACCTCCGGATGGAACTGAACCGCATAGAGGCCGCGCTCCTCACATTCCATGCCTGCCACCGGGCACACTGGTGTGTGAGCGGTTACCTTGAAGCCTTCCGGGGCTTTTTCTATATAATCTGTATGGCTCATCCAGCAGACCGTCTTCGGGCTCACGGAATCGAGGATCCTGCTGTCCGCCTCTGCATCCACTTCCGTCTTGCCATATTCGCTGACTGGAGCCGTCGCAACGCTTCCGCCCAGCATATGAGCCATCAACTGGGAACCATAACAGATTCCAAGGATCGGAATTCCCATCTCAAAGATTTCTTTTTCGCAATGCGGGGACTCCTCCTTGTATACACTATTAGGGCCTCCGGTGAAAATGATTCCCTTCGGATTCATTTCCCTGATCTTATCCAATCCCAGTGTGTATGGATGAACCTCACAGTAAACATTGCATTCTCTGACTCGTCTGGCAATCAGCTGGTTGTACTGACCACCGAAATCCAGAACAATAATCATTTCTCTTTCCACGGGTATTCCTCCTATAATAATCATGTACGGTATCACGAACGCCGGAAATGAAAAAAACCGGACATAAGCCGCTTTATCTTTAGCATTCCCGCATTCCTGCAATAAAAAACAAAAATTGCAAATGAAGATGAAAGGCTGTTGCATGCATCTTAAGCGATTTCTGCAACAGCTCTTTCCATGATATTATATTCTATCGGAAAAGCCTTGACAAGTATTTTCTCGCGTCCTCAGAAAAAGCTGTGAAAAATGAACGACTCCCACTCCTCAAAATCCCGTTTCTTTGACACAAAATCCAATCGTTTGACACGCTTTTCTCCGCCCATGGCGTACATTTTCCCGATTAGGTACGCATATGGCACCATACTATTAAATCACGTCCTGTCTGAAAATCCGCTTCATATTTTCTGCATTCAGGCCGCGGATCACTTCCACTGCCATGGATACGGCCGCCTCAATATCTGATTTCGCACAGAAATTATAATGGCTGTGCACGTATCGGGAAGGAATTCCCAGCACCAGAACCGGAACCGCCTGACCGGTCAGACTGATCTTCCCTGCGTTTGTGCTGCCGCCTCTCCGAACAGCATCCTGACAGGGAATTCCTAATTTCTCTCCGATCTCATGCGCGTACCAGATAAACGCCGGATTCGATACGTAGCTGTTATCCAGATGGCGGATCTGTACGCCGCCTCTCATCACTCCCTGCGCGATTCCCGCCTGGAAATAGGGATCATCAGCAGGTGAGCCCTCAAACACGATCGCCAGATCAGGCCTCACCTGCTGAGCAGTCACCACAGCCCCCCTGGTTACTACCTCTTCCTGGGCCGCAAACGCACCCACGACTCTGGCCGCCAGGTGGTCTTCCTCCGCCATCAGGGCCTTCATGGTCTCCATAATACAGAAGCATCCCAGGTGGTTGTCAAATGCCTTTCCAAAGCAGATGCCGTTTTTCTCATGATACTCATACGTCACATCCGGAACAACGGGGTCGCCCGGACGGATTCCGTACACAGCAAGCACCTCTTCCCGGCTGCACGCGCCCACATCAATCAGGATATCCTCGATCCTCAGGCTGTTGTCCGCCTTCTGCTCCGGTGTCAGAAAATGAACCGGTTTCGATGTAGTAATACCTCTGTGCATTTTCCCCTCTGCCGTTCTCACAATAACCGAGTGGGCCGGAAGGCTGGTAAGGTGAAAACCGCCAAGTGTTACGATGCGCATAAGACCATTTTCCATAATAGACTGAATCATGAATCCGCATTCATCGAGATGGGCATCCAGCATCAGCACAGGACGTCTGTCAGGTGAAAATGCAGGCTTCTCATGAATCTCATTGTTGTCCCCAGTCCCGGCCGTGAGAGCCGTTGGCTTCAACTCTGTGTATACATTGTGCATTGCATCATTTCGAAAGGCCATTCCACTGCAATATTTTTTATCACTCTGACCACGTCTTCCTCAAAACCGCTGGGACCGAACGCATTGGACAGTTCTTCCAGAATCTTTAAATCAATCATGCTGTTTCTCCTCTTTCCTCTATTACTCTATCTTTTCATTTCTCTATCTTTTTATTTCTCTATCTTTCTATTTTTCTATCTTTCCATCTGATTGGATCACTGCTACAGAACGCCCAGTTTCTTAAGCTCACCCATAAATTGCTCCATCTTCAGTTCCCGCAGGACAAGACTGGTATCCTGCGGCACCTTCATGCCAGGCTGAAGACCAGCAAAATGCTTCCTGCCCTGGTAGCAAAATTGTTCGATATTTTCCAGAATTGATACGGCCATGCCCCTCGCCTCCAACGCTAACCCCTTCAGATTAATGGGTGTTGCGTCGGTCTGGAATTCCAATCCCCAGTAAATAAGGCCTGTATAAACGCTCCCGATACGATTTGCGGTATTTACCAGCTTTGTTTCATCGCCAGGCTGTCCGGGCGGCCCCATTGCCTCCGGTAATTCAACCTTAAAAATGCGGTGGAGCGGATCTGTATACTCCTGAAGCTTCTCCATCTTGCCAATGATCCACTTCACATACCGCAGGATCTCCTCTTTTGCGGCCTCATCGGTAAGGAACAGAGGACGGAACATTTCCTGTTTGAGGCTGCCGGCCTTCTGCAGGCCAGAGTCCAGAACTGCATAAAGCAGTTTGTATTCCCATGCATATGGCTTCACTTCCATAATATAGCTGACTTCCCTGTCCAGATTCGTCCGGTTTTCGCCCGCGTCTTCCCTGTCTTTTATGATAGAACCACAGTATTCACAAATTCCGTACCCAAGCCCGTCGTCGTAAAACACCGGTGCACCGCAGTGTCCGCAGATAATCGTCTCCATAAAATTCCCTCTCTCCACAAAAATCTGTCTGTATCTATGGAAAAATTATAACATGAAACAAATAATTTTCCTATCTTGTGCGGAAAGTTGCTGCTCCGTATATGTAAATACAGAACAAATGCCACCCCAGACAGAGACGAACTCCTCCAAAGGCAGCATTTGAAATAACGTTTATTCCATTTTAACATTCACCTGATCTATCTTCTGTCTAAATACTCCTTAATTGCATTTCCGATAAATTTTGAGGCGCCCACCCCGTATTTCCGGTCGTTCACCTCGATATATATGGGATTGGATTGATAGGATTCCGCCGTAAAAGGCCAGTAATTCTCTCCCATATCGATTCCTTTATTGGTTTCTTCGCAAAACTCAATTAAATTGCTTACCGCCTCCTGTACTTCCGGAGATGCGGTATCTCTGCTTAAGTCGGCCGTAAGGCGTTTCGTCAACAGCTCCGTTTGCTCCATAATTCCATTCACCTCTATCTCTGTCACAGCCGGTCCTTCAGACAAATATTTCTGAAAACCTTCCTTCATTGCCTTTGTATAATTCTCAATGCTGCCATACTGCCTGACTGCCTGGCTGGCAATCTCATCTTCATGCGACTGCAGCGCGCTTAGCATTTCGTCAAACTGCGCCATACTTCCAAGCTGTTTTATAATCTCATCCGTATGTGTTGCTTTAAACTCGCTTAAAGCCTGAAAATATTCGCTCATATCAAACTCTTTAAAGTCCATACACATTTCTCCATGAATTAATTTATCGAGTAACTCCAGCATACCATTCAATCTGTCGCGTTTCAGCTGAATCAGCTCCCTCTGCTTTTTGAATGCGGCTGCTTTATTAAATTGCGGGTTTTCCATAATCGCTTTGATTTCCTTCAGCGTAAAGTCCAGTTCCTTAAAAAACAGGATCTGCTGCAGTACTTCCAATGCATGTTCATCATACAGCCTGTATCCGGCTTCCGTCATTTCCGTCGGCTGAAACAGGCCGATCTCGTCATAAAACTGGAGTGTCCGAACACTGACACCCGTCAATGTGGAAACTTGTTTAACAGTCATCATGGTTCTCACCTTCCTTTACCGCCCGGTTCGGTTCTCCTGCCCCTCCTGCCGGCGTTGGAAGGAACCGGGGACCTCATCTCTGACTCTCACTTTACACTATCACCATGCGTGATAGTCAATACTTTTTTCAAATTTTCTTATAAACTTCAAATTTTCTTTTAAAATTGACGATACTCCCCTCTGTTTTATGCAAAAAAGATACAAACTTCATAATTCGTTAGAAACCCTTAATAAATTTCATAATCTTTTTACGTTGCGGCCAAATTTCTGTTACATTTTTCCAGTATGATAATATTATAAACATAGGAAATCGAATTAAGCAGTCAGAGCGCTTCCTACATATGTTTCCACTAAGTCGGCGGGGTTGACGTAATGTCACCTTGCCGGCTCAACCTAATTTATGGGGTATTTTTTACAGTCTAAAATTTTTTTCATATTTTTTTGAAATTTATCTGGACAAATTCAATTTCCTATGGTATTATAAGGAAGTTGTCGGAAACGACAGATACGGCCTATTGGTCAAGCGGCTAAGACGCCGCCCTCTCACGGCGGAAACCCGGGTTCGATTCCCGGATAGGTCATGAAAACCTTTCTGAATATCAGGAAGGTTTTTTTTGTTTTTCAGAAAGGTTTATACTATGATAAAAAATATTTGCCGGACAGTTGCTGTCATTTCATAATATATTGAATTGTTCAGTACCCTTCCTGCCTCACTCATGCTTTTCTTCGGTGCCCACGGCATACCTTCGCATACCGTCTCTACCCGGACAATGGAAGCACACATACACGTTCTGGCCCGTAAATAATTTACGGGGCACGAGATTGTAGATGTAATCCGATAAACATTACACACATCCCGATATGAAAAATAATTAATGATTGAAATAGCGAAAATAAAATAACTACGGTGCAGCCGCATTTGTCGGATCCGCCTACACTCCATATAAAAGGCGGCTTTCGGGCAGTCTGTTTGTTAGTTAACACTGTTAGTTACCGGTTCGTTACGTGTTAGTTACCGGTAAATTTCCATACATTTTTATGCTGTTTTATTGCTTTTTCACTGATCCGTTATAGAGTATAAAATTAGAACTTCCCTGCCTTTGCTGCTTCCTTAATAGAAACGGTGAGGGCTGGATTTTAGGGGGGAGAGGTGTTTGTGCGCTATAAGGGTGCTACACTTCCCGACTGACCGCTACTCACTGCTGCTCAATGAATATGTTGAAAATGTAATAGACAGGCCGAGGTGTACTTTTGGAATACATAATCGCTTTTCTTATCTCTATTGTGGCAGGTATAGTCTGCTACTATATTTGCAAATGGCTGGATAGAGATAAGTAATCAACGGCCAGCCTAAGTTATTCCTCTTTAAAAGGAAAATAGAACCCCCAGAGAGCTGCAACTCTCTGGGGGTTCGTCTGTGCACCAATGGAACACAATCGCTTTTCTTTGCTGATATTATATTAATGCAAAAAGAAGAAAATGTCAACACTTCTCGCGGCAATCCAATCCTATTCCAACCACGAAAATTTTTTAAAACCTCAAAAAACTTTATTCTAAGCAGTTTTTATTAGAATTTCCCAGCCTTCGCCGCTTCCTCAATCGAAACAGCCACAGCAACAGTCATACCAACCATCGGGTTATTTCCTGCACCGATCAGACCCATCATCTCAACGTGAGCCGGAACGGAGGAAGAACCTGCGAACTGTGCGTCAGAGTGCATACGTCCCATAGTATCTGTCATACCGTAGGAAGCAGGACCTGCTGCCATGTTGTCCGGGTGAAGTGTACGTCCTGTACCACCGCCGGAAGCAACAGAGAAGTACTTTTTGCCCTTCTCATTACATTCTTTCTTATAGGTACCTGCAACCGGATGCTGGAATCTGGTTGGGTTGGTAGAGTTACCAGTGATGGAAACGTCAACGCCTTCCTTCCACATGATTGCAACGCCTTCTGTTACGTCGTTGGAGCCGTAGCAGTTAACTTTTGATCTTAAGCCTTCAGAGTAGGACTTTCTCCACAGTTCTTTTACTTCGCCTGTGTAGTAATCCATCTCGGTCTCTACGTAGGTAAAGCCGTTGATTCTGGAGATAACCTGAGCGGCATCTTTTCCTAAACCGTTTAAGATAACTCTTAATGGTTTCTCACGAACCTTGTTTGCCTTCTCTGCGATACCGATTGCGCCTTCTGCTGCTGCGAAGGACTCATGACCTGCCAGGAAGCAGAAGCAGTCTGTGGTCTCTTCCAGTAACATCTTTCCTAAGTTACCATGGCCTAAACCAACTTTACGCTGATCAGCAACGGAACCCGGGATACAGAAAGACTGAAGGCCTTCGCCGATAGCTGCAGCCGCGTCAGCAGCTTTCCTGCAGCCTTTTTTGATTGCAATGGCCGCGCCTACCGTGTAAGCCCATTTTGCATTCTCAAAACAGATCGGCTGAATTGCCTCTACCTGCTTGTATACATCTAAACCAGCATCTTTAGTGATCTTCTCAGCTTCTTCGATCGAAGCGATGCCATAGCTGTTTAAAACGGAATTGATTTTGTCAATTCTTCTCTCATATGATTCAAATAAAGCCATTATCTTGTCCTCCTTGTTATTTGGCTATGTCAAATTCTGCAGATGGAAAACCGGAACTTCTATGTATGACTCCGGCCTGTCCCATTATTCATGTCTTGGGTCGATGATCTTAACAGCGTCAGCAACACGGCCGTACTGTCCTTTTGCTTTCTCCCATGCAGTATTCGGATCGTCGCCCTTCTTGATGAAATCTGTCATCTTTCCAAGGCTTACGAACTGATAGCCGATGATCTGATCGTCAGCATCCAGTGCAATACCGGTTACATAACCTTCAGCCATTTCAAGGTAACGAGGACCTTTCTTTAAGGTTCCGTACATGGTACCAACCTGAGAACGAAGTCCCTTTCCTAAGTCTTCCAGTCCCGCACCGACAGGAAGTCCATCCTCTGAGAACGCACTCTGTGTTCTGCCGTATGCGATCTGTAAGAATAATTCTCTCATTGCTGTATTGATTGCGTCACAAACAAGGTCTGTGTTCAATGCTTCTAAAACGGTTAAACCTGGCAGAATCTCTGCTGCCATGGCAGCGGAGTGAGTCATACCGGAACATCCGATGGTCTCTACCAGTGCTTCCTGAATGATGCCTTCTTTGACATTTAAAGTCAGCTTACATGCGCCCTGCTGAGGAGCACACCAGCCAACGCCATGTGTTAAACCGGAGATATCTTTAACTTCTTTAGATTTTACCCATTTTGCTTCTTCTGGGATTGGAGCAGCGCCGTGATGAACGCCCTGTGCTACTGTGCACATCTCTTCTACTTCCTGTGAATAAATCATGTTAAAACTCCTTTCGAATAAGTAATAATTGTGAAAAGTACTTTGTTAAATATATCACATCATACTTAGCTATATTCTCTCACAGAATGTCGAATTTCGCAAGTATTTTTTGGATTTCCCTGTAAAATCAAGGGAGTTGGGAAATCTCCTGATTTATCATTTTTCCTTCCCTCTTACGCATATAATTACTAACCACCTGTCAAAGGAGCATCTATGAAATCAAAAAATATCAGTGCTCTGCTCATTTCAATCATGATCCCTTTGGCTGTCGGCTCTATTTCCGCGCTTATCAGCGGTAATACGATGGCCTACCAGACATTGATCAGGCCGCCCTTATCACCACCGGCCTTTCTGTTTCCGGTTGTCTGGACAATTCTGTACCTGTTAATGGGGATCTCCTCCTGCATGATCTATGTCTCGGGGGATCCAAACACAGGAAAAGCGCTTAAATACTATGCATTACAGCTTCTTTTCAATTTTGGATGGAGCATCCTGTTTTTTGGTCTGTCACAATATCTGCTGTCATTTATCTGGCTTATTGCACTGATCCTTCTTATAGCCGTGATGATTTACCAGTTTTATAAAATCTCCCCTCTGGCAGCCTGCTTACAGATTCCATACCTGTTATGGTGTATGTTTGCCGCATATCTGAATCTGTCTATTTACCTTCTGAATCGATGATCCGTGTTTTGCCGGTTACGAAAACAGGAGAAAAGGGGAACTGCCCCGCCAGTGATGGTAAATCACAGGTATGACAGCTCCCCTTTCTTCCTGCAGCATTTCCTTCGAAGCTTCCGCATCTCCAGTCAGGTCCACCTTCAGGCCCACATTCTGGTTCACGTTAAGGCCCACAGTCAGGCCATGTTCAGGCCCACAGTCAAGCCGCTCCCTCTTTCAATTTTCTGTCCAGCAGCTTTAAAAATGGGAGCATCACCAGCACATAGGTCACAGAGAAAATAATACTTGCAGCGATTGACGCTTTGTTCCGGTGCCGTTTTGGGATTCCCATTCCAAACAGAAACCCGGCGGCGCAGACGCAGAGCTTTAACAACGCCACATCACGGATTTTCCAGGACTTTATATATTCGTCCGCAGTATCCAGCCATTGTTTCATCAGCGTGTCCTCCTTCATGTATTTCATATATTTCAATTATACCATCAGGGACAGCCATAATCCAATGTTTTTTCCTGGATTAACCGATCCGCACCGCAGTCTCCACCGCCTGCCTCACCGCTTCCAGAGCCTGTGCGGGCTGCAGCGCGTCTCCAATCAGAACCGCCTCCGGATAAGCCTCTTTCAGCTCCTCATAAAGACCTCTGACCGGGCGTGCCCCGCAGGCATAGATGATATGGGTAAAGCCGCTTAAAACTTCCTGTGTACCGCGCCTTTCCACTGTCACCTCTCCGCCGTTTACGGATACCAGCTTTGTGCCTGTCATCATGGTTATCTCCGGCCGGTTCAGCCGTATCATGGCCGGCACTTTGTTGTTCACTACCATTCCTGCACCGATCTCATCTGCCATCTCGATCATGGTAATATGACAGGATCCGCGCTTCTGATGCATCAGATACTCACAGACCTCACAGCCGACCATACCGCCGCCGACTACCAGGACATTTCCGCCTGGGATTGCTGTCTCTCCTCTCAATACCTTCCATGCGGTTATCGCCTGCTCCGGATCGATTCCCGGTACTGGTGGGAGCATCTCTCCCGCTCCGGTAGCGATAACCAGCGTATCAGGAGAAAGACGGTCAATAACGTCCCTGTCCGCGGCCGTGTTCCGCCGTACGTCTACAGACAGCCGTTCCAGTTCATGCTCCAGATAGACAATCCATTTGCTCAGTTCCTGCTTATGGGGCGGAATACAGGCAAGACGCATCTGGCCTCCCAGTTCATTTTCCCGCTCCAGGAGAACGACTTCGTGGCCGCGTACCGCACAGGCCCTGGCACAGGCCATGCCGCCGATTCCGCCGCCCACGATCACCACACGTTTCGGCCTTTCCGTTTTCGTAAGCTCCAGCTCTTTCTCCCTGCCTGCCGCCGGATTGATCACGCAGGAAGCCGGATGGCGTTTCGTCTGTTCTCCCACACATCCGATGGCGCAGGCCGCGCACGGTGCGATTCCGTCGTAATCTCCGGCTTCCATCTTTTTTACGAAGTCGGGATCCGCAATCAGGGCGCGGCCCAGCACGACGCCATCCACCTTTCCTGAATCGACCAGATATTCCGCATATCGCGGCTCGCCTATTTTCCCGACCACAAGTACCGGAACTGTTGCAGCCTGCTTCAGCGCTTCCGCTTCCGGAACATTGACGCCCTGCACCTCCCCGTGGCACGGGATAATCTTATTGCATCGCTCATACTGGGTACCGCCGCTGATTTCAAATGCATCCACGCCGTGACGTTCCAGGATCGGAACGAGGTACTTCATATCTTCCAGCGTATTGCCCTGTTCGTCACGTTCACTTCCCGACATGCGGAGAATAATCGGGAAATCGGGGCCGCAGGAATCCCGAATCGCATCCAGGACTTCACACAGCAGGCGTGCCCGGTTGTCGAGACTGCCGCCGTAACGGTCCGTCCGTTTGTTCCTCATGGGTGATAAAAATGATCCCAGCAGCATATACGCGTGAGCGCAGTGCAGTTCGATTCCGTCAAAGCCGGCGCGCTTGGCATCGTATGCGCCTTTTGCGTATTTCTGTATGATCCCTGGAATTTCCTCCAGTGTGACAGCCCTGGTCTTCTGAGCCATGGAATTTAAGTACACGCTGCTGGCCATGGGGGGAATGCCGCGGAACGCGCTGACACTCTCCGGTCCCGGATGGGTGATCTGCGGGATCACCCTGGCGCCGCACTCGTGGATTTTGTCTGTGAAACGGCGGTAGGACGCAATACTCTCTTCATTTCTGAAACACAGCGTGTTGCCCAGATACGGCACATCGGGATCTACCGAGAGCGCGTCGGTGATGATACAGCCCACGCCGCCTCTCGCCCTTGCCAGCCAGTATTCCTGCATGGTCTCATTCACCGTTCCGTCCGGGCTCTCATATCCCAGGGACATGGGCGCCATGAAAATGCCGTTTTTTACGGTCATGGAACCGATCTTTAACGCTTCTGATAATCTGGATTTCATTGATAACTCCTCCTTCTTCCCCTATACCTGCCTTGCAGTCTCAAATCCTTCCGCAATCGCATCAATCGCACGCCTTGCCCGCTTCGCATCTCCGATAACAAAGAAATCCGCCCCCGCCTTCTCACTGGCTTCTTTCAGCGCACTGCTGTCTCTCGAAGCAGACCCCACAGCCAGAACCACGCTGTCACAGGCCACGGTCTCCTTCCCTTCCGGTGTCTCAACCACCACACCGGTCTCATTGATTTCAAGACATCGGGCACTCGTGATGATCCCGACCGACTCACCAACCAGCTTCTGCATCACGGCGATTTTCCGAAGCATTCCCAGATCTTCTCCCGCCGTATCCTTCATTTCCAGCACCTTCACCGGATGCCCGGCCGCCGCCAGCGCATCCGCGGCCTCGAGACCGACCAGCCCGCCTCCAATCACACAGACGCTGCCTTCCGGCTCCACTTCATGCTCCAGCACGGCGTGGGCCTGACAGACCATTTTCTTCTCACTTCCCGGAAGCTTCAACTGGATCGGCGCGGAGCCTACGGCCGCGATCACCGCGTCCGGTTTCTCCTCCGTGATAATCCCCGGTGTAAGCGGCGTATGGAAGCGCACCTCCGCACCCGACCGCTCCACCAGCCGTCCAAAGGAAATGGCCGCCTGCTTCATCTCTTCCTTGCCCGGAGCCTGGCCCGCCGTGATAAACTGGCCGCCCAGACGGTCTCCCGCCTCAAAGATCACCGGATGATGGCCCCTCATGAGCAGCACCCTGGCCGCCTCCAGGCCGGCCATTCCGCCGCCTGCGATATAGACCCGTTTCGGAGTCTCCGCCTTTGTAAGCTTCCACTCCTCCTCGTGACCCAGACACGGATTTCTCAGACATGTGATAAACGGTCTGTTCCTTAAATCGCAGAATCCGTCGTAGCAGCCCTGGTTGCAGCCGACACAGTGGATGATGTCCTCTGTCCTGCCCTCCCTCGCCTTATTGCAGAACTCCGGATCAGCCAACTGGGCTCTTCCCATGACGACCATATCGGCCTTATCCTCTTCCAGGATGGCTTCCGCCTGCTCCGCGGTGTTGATCCTTCCCACGGCGATCGTCGCCATCTTCGTCTCTCTTCTGATCCGTGCGGCGTTCTCCACATTAAAGCCTCTCGGAATATCGATGGGCGGAACCTCATAAACGGATCCGGCCGTGATAATATTTCCCCTGGATACATCCAGTACATCCACTCCATTTTCCCCGGCTATGCGGCAGAATTCGATGATTTCTTCGATAGTAAGCCCGCCCGGAAGATAATCATCGTGAGCGTCAATACGCATGAACAGCGGCATTTCCTCCGGTATGGCGTTCCGGATCGCCCGGATACATTCAAGCGGGAATCTCGACCGGTTCTCAAAGCTTCCTCCGTACTCATCCGTCCTGTGGTTTAAGCCTCCGCTTAAGAAGGAATGGGGCAGATAATTGTGCGCGCAGTGGAACTCCAAGCAATCGTATCCAGCCTCTGTACAGCGCGCGGCGGCCTTTCCGTAACACTCCACAATCTCCTGTATCCTGTCTGTTGTAATAGCCTTAAGCTTCTTACCCGCAAACTCCATATCATTAACCACCAGCATTTCTGCCCTGGGGTCAAACGTCGTGGCGATAGAGCCCTGCCACAGCTGAATCGCCGCCTTTCCGCCGCTCTGGTGGATGGCATCCGTCAGCGTCTTATGCCCCCCGATCAGGCTGTCGTCACTGATGGATACAAAGTGTGCTGGAGCGCTGGGCGTATGTACCGCGGCCACCTCCACGATGTTTAATCCGCAGCCGCCGGCCGCTCTGGCCGCGTGATAGGCGACAAGCCTCGGAGTGATCTCCCCCTTTTCCCCCGCCATACGGGTTCCCATTGCAGGCAGGACCACTCTGTTTTTCAGCTCCAGACCCCTGATTTGAATCGGAGAAAATAATCTGTCATACATAGAAAAAACCTCCTTCGCATATTGAACATGATACTTTCATTATAGCAAAGAAGGGCTTCTCCTTATATTCACATTATGAAGTTTTATTATCATTTTTTGTCAGGCTTTTCTCTCATCACCTCCCGGTACTCCTCCGGCGTCTGGTTCATCCACCGTTTAAAATGCCGCTGAAAGGTAGACTGTGAGTTAAAGCCGCACAGAGAGGCGATTTCCAGAACCGTCCTGTCCCCCGTCCGCAGAAATGAGCAGGCATAGGAGATGCGGACCTGGGCCAGCAGCTCTTCAAAGGGATTTCCAAACACCTGTTTAAAGATCTGCTTCACTGTATACGGCTTCATACAGAACTTCTCACATAAATCCTCCAGCCGTATATCCTCGGAAAAATGGATATGGATATACTGAAGAAACTGCATTGCCGAACCGGCACCGCTTCCCGGAACCATGGTACCGATATACTCCGTCTGATACTCCCGCGGAGTCACCCCGCAGTACTGTTTGAACACCTTGTAAAATGCCGCGGCAGAAGAGAAATTCAGCTGATCGCCGATATACTCCATGGACAATTCCGGAAAATGCAGCAGCGCGCAGGCATTGATCACCTTTCCAAACTGCTTGAGCTGGAAAAATGTGAATCCGCAGGCTTCCTTGATCCTCCGGTTCATCGTCTCAGGACTTATCCCCTCCTCAGTCATGTCCTCCAGCGTGATATCCTCTCCCGTTGCCAGGATCACCTTCTCGATGATGCTCCATACCGTCCGTTCCTTCCGGGACGCCTTACCGATTTCCTCATAGGCATACCGGCAGTAATAGGCGTGCAGCTCGAGCGTCTTGTACTCGATCATGTTAAGCCGCTCAAAACGCGCTTCCTTCGCCTCACGAAGAAGGCTGCGCACCAGCGCCTCCACCTCTTCCTTCTCTTCCCCGGAAAGTCTCACCATTGGCTTCGTATCGTACACCAGTCTGGCATTGGCATGCTTCGGGTGCTTCTCCCAGCTCATATACATAAAAAGCCCGATGTGGAACCGGATCACCGCCACATCGAGCTTTTCCTCCACTGCTTCCACATGGTGGAAGTGGTGGGAATACATGCAGAACAGACTGCCCGGCACCGCGTCGTAGGCATATCCGTTTACCGATATGGCGCCCTTTCCGGACAACACATAGAATATCTCCACACGCTCATGGAGATACGGATCGGTGGGCCCGTCGATGATTCTGCGCTCGATCCCGATCTCCTTCTCCACATAGTTGTCGTAATGGTTGATCCCCGTGTACCAGTCGTTCTGCTGTTTCATAATTTTTATAATCTCACCTTATACGATTCTTCTGACTGATAAAATCGTCCTGTATGTAGCCGTACCTACCTTGATGCCAGTCGTAGGCGTGCTGGCGTGAACAATCTGTCCGTTTCCGATATAGATCGCGACATGGCCGGCGTAGCAGATTAAATCACCGGGCTGTGCCTCCGAATAAGAGACTTCACGTCCCGCGGAACGCTGCTCCGAAGAGCTTCTCGGCAGTGAGTAGCCGAAATGCTTGTATACCTGCTGCACGAAACCGGAACAGTCGGCTCCGTTCGTCAAGCTTGTCCCTCCGTAAACGTAGGGATTTCCCACAAACTGAAGGCCATAATCCGCAACCGCGCGTCCCTGTGCCGATCCGCCGCTGCTCTTTACCGCAGCCGGACCGGTGTACTTGTCGTTGGCCGATGTCTTCTTCGAAGTAGTCGTAGCCGAACTCTTTTTCTTTGCGGCTTCCGCTTCCGCTTTCTTTCTTGCTTCCTCGGCCTCCCTCTTCTTTCTGGCCTCTTCCTCTTTCGCCTTCTGAATCTCCTGGTTCTTCTTCTCTACGGTCTTGGCATAGGCCGCCGCGTCATTCTTTGCCTGGGCTAACTGGGAGTCAAAATTGCTGACTTCCTTCTTCTTTTTGGCGATCGTCGTCTCCAACTGGGATTTCTGGCCCTGAAGCTCCAGCTCCATTACCTCCATCTCTGCCTTGTCATTCTCCAACTGCGCCTTGTTGTCAGCCACCTGCTGCTTTGTCTCCTGATACGTATCCAGCATCTTCCGGTCATAGGAATAGATACTCTCCACATACTCCGCTTTGTTTAACAGGTCCGCCATACTCTTTACCTGAAGAAAGATATCAAGATACTCCGTATCGCCCTTCTCATACATATACTGAATCCGCTTTTTCATAGCAGCATACTGCTTTTCTTCTTCTTTTTTAGCAGCCTCGTAATCGATTTCCGCCTGCTTAATGTCGGCTTCCTTGCTGGCGATATCCGTCTCAAGGAACTGAATATCGGTAAGAAGCGCCGTTAAGTCCGAGGTCAGCTTTGACACCTGGGCGTTGGCGGCGTTCTTGTTGGCTTCTGCCGCTTCCGCCTTCTTCTTGGCGTCATCCAGCTTCTGCTGAGCCTCTTTCTTCTCTTTTTCCGCCTTGGATGTGGCCCACGCGGGAACTGTCTGTGTACATATCATACTTCCGATTAACAGGCTGCAGCCGAGTCTCCTCAGCCACTTCCGAAAATGATTGCTTCTTAACTGTATTTTTATATTCATCGCTGGTCCTTCGCTCTATTTTCATCTGGAATTTTTAGGTAGAAATACTCTATCTCTTATGTTAACCGAAACCATAGGTAAAATTCAACCCTTTTTTATATTTTTTATGATTTTTTTATTTTCTGCCCCTCCCGCATGGTTTTCAATTCCTCCAGCACTCTCACCACGATAAAGGTCGCCAGCGCAAAGGTAAAGACATCGGCCACCGGCTGGGCCAGCTGTACGCCCAGAATGCCGCAGATGTTCGGCAGAATGAGGAGCGAGGGAATCAGGAACAGGCCCTGGCGTCCCATGGCTACCAGCGAAGCGCGGAACCCGTATCCGATGGACTGGGTCAGCATGTTGACCATGATTACCCACGCCTGAAGCGGCAGCGTCAGGATCTGCAGCCGCAGCGCCAGCGTACCGATCCGGATCACCTCTAAATCTTCCCGGCGGAATGCGGTAATGATCGGACGGCTGATCACAAATGCGATGATGCCGAAACAGGTCAGCATCGTAATCGCCACCTTTACACAGAACCAGAACGCCTCCAGCACACGGTCGTACCGCTTCGCCCCGAAATTAAAACCGCATACCGGCTGGAAGCCCTGGCCGAAGCCGATCAGCGCCGAGTTAATAAACATCAAAAACCTGGAGACAATCGACATGGCCGCAATAGCGGAATCGCCGAATGGTCCGGCCGCAAAGTTTAGGATTACCGTCGCCACGCTGGCCAGTCCCTGGCGGCAGAAGGAGGGAAGCCCTGCGTGCAGAATCTCTCCGTACATTTTCCCGGTAGGCGTAAATTTGGACAGCCTCATCCGAATGCTTCCTTCTCTGAAATTACACTGGTAAAACAGGATTCCGAAGCTGATCATCTGGCTCATCATCGTCGCAATAGCCGCTCCTGCAATCCCCATATCAAAACCGAAGATTAGAATAGGATCGAGAATCATATTCAGGACACCGCCCGTGGTAATACCGATCATGGAATACATGGCATTTCCCTGGGCGCGCAGAATATTGTTCATGACAAAGGAAGACATCATGAAGGGGGCTGCGATCAGAATATATCTGCCATAGTCCATGGCGTATGGAGCGATGGTTTCCGTAGCCCCTAAAAGAAAGACGAGCGGCCGCAGGCAGATGAGCCCGAAAACCGAGATCAGGGCACCGATGATCAGGGCCGTGAAAAATGCGGTTGCCGCCGATTTTTCCGCTTCCCCGCCGTTTCTGTCCCCCAGCGAACGAGAGATGTAATTCCCGCTCCCCATTCCCAGCGTAAAGCCGATAGCCTGTATCATGGCCATGGCGGAGAACATGACGCCCACCGCGCCGGATGCGCTGGTTCCGATCTGGCTGACGAAAAAGGTATCCGCCATATTATAGATGGCGGTCACCAGCATGCTGATAATCGTTGGAACCGCCAACCGCGGAATCAGTGTGGAAACCGGCGTTTCGATCATCTGCACAAAACGTTCTTCCTGTGTCATCGGTTTCTTCATTTGCAAACTCCCCCTTCTAAACTTACCATGACGCCTGCGCGCCATCCTCCGGAAGCTTCCCGGATACATACAGAAAACAGATAAAGAACAGGATTCCCTTGATCACACTGGAAATCGTAAATGCCCACCAGATGCCGTCAAGCGCCAGCGGTGTGCTGCTTAAAATCATGGCGAGCGGTATTCTTGCCGAGGTAAACACGACACTTATAACGGAACAGAGCAGTGTCTTCCCGAGACCGGACAGCGCGCCGACCGTCGTCAGCTCCACACACATAAACATCTGTGAGAAACCGAGGACGACGAGATAGCTGATGCCCATGGGAATAATATCTGCCTCATGGATAAACAGTCCGAATATCTGCCTCGGAAATCCGATCAGCACGCCCGAACAGAAAAGCCCCCATACGAACATGACGCCGATGGCCGTCATATAGCCTTTCTTCACCCGTCGGTACCGGCGTCCTCCATAGTTCTGGCCGATAAAGGAATTGATGGCCGCCGCGAACCCATCCGCCGTCATCCAGGAGATGGATTCGATCTGGCTTCCCACTCTCTGCACCGCCACGGCCGCGTCGCCGAAGCCTGCCACGAATCTGGTCAGAACCATGGAAATGCTGGTATAGATCAGATTCTGGACCGCAGCCGGAAGGCCGATGCGGACCATCACCCGGAAATAATCCCTGGGGATCCGTTCCAGGAAACGGACCTTATCAAACACCAGTCTGTCCTTTCTCACTACCACGAGAAATACAATCGTTACAATCATCTGTGCCGTGACCGTGGCCACCGCCGCACCGGCGACTCCCATTGCGGGAAACGGTCCGACACCGAATATTAAAACCGGATCGAGTATCATGTTCATGATAAGCCCAATGACATTGGCAATAAACGGTGTTTTGCTGTCCCCCATCGCCGTCAGAATTCCGGTAATTATCGCATTTAAAAAGGAAAACAAGATCAGGCCGCAGGTAATCTTCAAATACACCTGGGCATTGTGAATAATGGCGCCGTCACTCAAGCCGAAAAATCCGATGAGCGGACGGGCTCCAAACACCGTAACAGCGGCAAATACCAGGGCAAACAGAACGCCCATCTGGATCGCTCCCGCCGCATACTTGGCGGCCTCCTCCGGTCTCCCGCTGCCGAGAGAATGGGCCACCTTTACCTGGCCTCCCATCTTGGCCAGCGCCACAACTCCCTGGGAAAGCCATGTATACATGCTGGCCGCGCCCACTGCCGCCACTGCAGGAGACCCCACCAGGCCGATCCACGCCATATCCGTCAGGCTGTATGCCGTCTGGACCAGCGCCGTCGCCATAATCGGCAGGGCCAGTCCCGTCAGAGACGTAAAAATATGGCCATGCAGCAAATCTATCTTCTTACTCATATACACCTCAAACGAAATGATATATCATCAGGAAGGGCTGCCTTGCTGGCAGCCCCTCTGCATCCTGTTATGATACTTCTATCTACATTCCTTATTGTAATACTTCTTATTCACCCTGTCCGGATAAGTATTCGTGGATTCCTCTCGCTCCGGCGCGTCCCGCCTCCATGGCGAGAATTACTGTGGCAGCGCCCGTAACGGCGTCGCCGCCTGCGTATACGCCTTCCTTTGTGGTCTTACCGTTTGACTCTTCCGCTACAATACATTTTCTGCGGTTAGTTTCGAGACCCTTGGTAGTGGCGGAGATCAGCGGGTTCGGTGAAGTTCCGAGAGACATGATAACCGTGTCCACTTCGATGACAAATTCGGAACCTTCAATGGCAACCGGTCTTCTTCTGCCGGAAGCATCCGGTTCACCCAGTTCCATCTTGATACACTTCATACCATTCACCCATCCGTTGTCATCGGTGAGAATCTCAATCGGATTTGTCAGGAGATTAAAGATGATTCCCTCTTCCTTCGCGTGGTGTACTTCCTCCGCTCTGGCCGGAAGCTCTGCCTCGCTTCTTCTGTATACAATATGTACGTCTGCGCCGAGACGAAGAGCCGTTCTCGCGGCATCCATCGCCACGTTTCCGCCGCCGACAACCGCTACCTTCTTACCTGCAACGATCGGCGTATCGTAATCATCACGGAACGCTTTCATTAAATTGCTTCTCGTTAAATACTCATTGGCTGAGAATACGCCGTTGGCGTTTTCACCAGGAATTCCCATGAACATCGGAAGTCCAGCGCCGGAACCGATGAATACGGCCTCGAAGCCTTCTTCATCCAGCAGCTCGTCGATGGTCACCGATTTGCCTATGATGACGTCTGTCTCGATCTTAACGCCTAACTTTCTCACGTTATCGATCTCCGGCTGTACAACGCCTTCCTTCGGGAGACGGAATTCCGGAATACCGTATGTCAGTACGCCGCCCGGCTCGTGGAGGGCTTCAAAAATCGTCACCTCGTAACCCATCTTCGCCAAATCGCCTGCACATGTCACACCGGAGGGGCCGGAACCGATCACGGCGACCTTCCTGCCGTTGGTCTTCTCCGGAGCCGCCGGAACGAATCCATTCTCTCTGGACCAGTCTGCAACGAAACGCTCCAGCTTACCGATGGAGATCGGCTCGCCCTTGATTCCGCGGATACACTGGCCTTCACACTGGCTCTCCTGCGGGCACACACGGCCGCAGACCGCCGGAAGTGCAGAGGATTTTGCGATTACCTTTGCGGCTTCCTCGTAGTTGCCTTCCTGAACCTCTTTGATAAAGCCCGGAATGTCGATGGAAACGGGACATCCGCCCACGCACTTCGGATTCTTGCACTTTAAGCAGCGGCTGGCTTCCGCTCTCGCCTCTTCTTCATTATATCCAAGACAAACCTCTTCGAAATTTGTCGCTCTGATCTTCGGATCCTGCTCTCTGACAGGCACTTTCTTCATCATATCCATTACTCGTCACCTCCACAATGGCCGCATCCGCCATGATGGGTCGCACCCTCATGAAGTCTTAACAGCGCACGGCCTTCTTCCGTCTTATACATCTGCTGTCTCTTCATCGCCTCGTCGAAATTCACGAGATGGCCGTCAAATTCAGGTCCATCCACACAGGCGAACTTCACTTCTCCGCCCACGGATACACGGCAGGCACCGCACATGCCTGTTCCATCCACCATGACCGGATTTAAGCTTACGATTGTCGGAATACCCAGTTCCTTTGTCATCAGGCAGGTGAATTTCATCATGATCATCGGTCCGATGGCTACGCAGACATCGTACTTCTTGCCCTGGTTTACGACCAGATCCTTAATCACTTCTGTAACCATGCCTTTTCTCTCATAGGAACCATCGTCTGTGGTGACGTATAAATTGCCGGCTACCGTGCGCATCTCGTCTTCCAGAATCAGTAAATCCTTTGTTTTGGAACCCATAATGACATCAACGGAAACGCCGTGTTCTTTTAACCATTTTACCTGTGGATATACCGGAGCAGTTCCAACGCCGCCGGCTACGAATAAATACTTTCTGTTTTTCACTTCTTCCAAGTCGTCATGAACGAACTCCGACGGATTACCCAGAGGTCCCACGACATCGATGAAGGAATCTCCCGTCTTTAAACCAGCCATTCTCTCTGTGCTGGCTCCGACGATCTGGAACACGATGGTGACGGTTCCCTTTTCTCTATCATAGTCACAGATTGTGAGAGGAATACGCTCTCCCCTCTCGTCCATCCTGACAATTACAAATTCTCCCGGCTGGCAGGCTTTAGCAATCCTGGGCGCTTCTACGTCCATCAGATAGATCTTGTCAGCTAATTTCTCTGCTTTTAAAATCTTATACATCTTCATCCTCCTAATTCTTTTGGTGAATTATACCTGTACGCCTTTCCTGATAGCCTTCCCCAACAATCAGGAGAAATGGTACTCTTATCATCTTACCATCTAATTTCCAACCTGACAATATGAATTCTTAAAAATAAAGGATAAACTTTACACGCTTATTCTTTAGAAAACACCCTGTTTTTTCTGATACATCCGGAAACTGTAGCACAGGTTAAAGTAAGTGTGCTCGTCGCTTTCCGCTGCCAGACTCCAGTCCCCTGCCTTGTCCAGGTCAGGAAAATGGGTGTCTGCGCTGTACTCATAATCGATGAAGGTTACGTGAACGGTGTCACAGTAAGGCAGAAACTGATCATAGATACAGCTGCCGCCGATGATAAATACGGAGGCATGAGAGTATTGTTTCAAAAATTCAAGGGTTTCCTCCACGGAATGACAGACAACGGCGCCTTTTACCTGGTAATTCTGGTCTTTTGACAGAATCACATTGATACGGCCGTACAACGGCTGCTTTCCAGGCAGCGTCTCGAAGGTCTTCCGTCCCATCACGATGATCCCCCCCAGAGTCTCCTCCCGCAGAAGGCGCTGGTTCTCCGGGATGGAAACCAGGAGCTGGCCCTGGTTTCCGATCGCCCAGTTTTTGTCAGCAGTTACTAATATGTTCATGCTTTATCATCCTTCTCACCTGTTATATTTTTTCTTTCTTTTTATATGTCCGAAATTCAAAGTGAAGTGATTCGTATACTTTTTCTTCACTGACCTGCGTGATTTCCCAATCTTCTTTCTCATCCAGGTTAATAAAATAAGTATCCGGACTTAATTCTGCATTCATATAGGTGACATACGCAGTTTCACAGTACGGTAAAAACTGTTCATATACACTCTGTCCCCCGATAATATAGACATCTTCCGGATCATATCCCCGAACTGCTTCTAATACATCTTCCACGCTATGGCATATTACAGTTCCTTCCGGGCAGTAATTATGATTGCCGGTAAGAAGGATATTGACCCTGTTCTTTAAAGGTTTTCCTTCAGGAAAGCTTTCGAGAGTCTTTCTGCCCATGACTACCACTTTATTCTTTGTGGCAGTTCGAAAAAATTTCATATCTTCGGGAAGATGGGTAAGTAAACCTCCATCTCTTCCTATTCCCCAGTCTCTATCAACTGCTACTATGATCTTCATTTTTTTCCTCCAGTCTGATTTTCAAATTCCCCCTCTGCAGGCGGGGCATCCTCGCGGCTAATAAATACCTCTTTTCACTTTTTCTATTATCTGCTATGATATAGATACTTGTCAATTAGTATTTAAATAAGTAATTTATAAGCAATTGGAGGACATTTACTATGAGCTGTGCAGATCAGATATTTATTCAGAATTGTAAAGAAATATTATCAAATGGTGTTTGGGATACAGACCATGACGTACGTCCGGTCTGGGAAGATGGCACCCCCGCCCATACCATAAAAAAATTTGGTATTGTTAACCGTTATGATTTATCGAAAGAGTTCCCGATTTTGACGCTCCGCAGAACCGCTTTTAAATCCGCCATTGATGAATTACTCTGGATATGGCAGAAAAAATCAAATAATATTAACGACTTAAGCAGCCACATCTGGGACTCCTGGGCTGATGAAACAGGAAGTATCGGGAAAGCATACGGATACCAGTTGGGAATCAGACACAAGTATAAGGAAGGCGAGTTCGATCAGGTGGACCGCGTGCTCTTTGATTTGAAGCATAATCCCTTAAGCAGGCGCATTATGACTAACTTATACAATCACCAGGATCTTCATGAGATGAACCTTTATCCCTGCGCCTACAGCATGACCTTTAACGTTTCCGGCAATGTATTGAACGGGATTTTAAACCAGCGGTCCCAGGATATGCTGACCGCCAATAACTGGAACGTGACACAGTACGCCGTTTTACTGCATATGTTTGCAGCCGTAAGCGGCTTGCAGGCCGGTGAACTGGTTCATGTCATTGCCGATGCCCACATTTACGACAGGCACATTCCGATCGTGAAGGAAATGATTGAAAAAGTTCCCTATGACGCGCCAAAATTTATCATGGATCGGGACATTCAGGATTTTTACAGCTTCACGAAAGACAGCTTCCGGTTAGAGAACTACCAATACCAGACATTTACAGAAAAAATACCTGTCGCCATTTAATACAGATTGGAGATAAGATATTATGTCATATGCGAATGAAAAAAAAAATTTTTATAAAAGAAATTTCAGAAGCTCTTTTTCATAAACGCTGTGATTACTTTATCGGAAGCGGAATTTCAGCCGCTTCCGGTGTTATTTCATGGTCAGAGCTGCTTAAAACATTTACGGAACCTTTGGAAATACTTTTAAAAGACCACAGTGATCTTCCGCAGATCGCCCAATATATAGTTAACAGCTATTCAGGAAATAAAGGGATTTTAATTAACCATATTATAAAGTCCATGCAGCAGGATTATCCTCTTAATAATTATCATCAGGCAATTGCCTCAACAAACTTATCCTGTATCTGGACTACCAACTATGATACTCTCCTTGAAAAAGCATTGTGCGATTTCCGCCTTGATATAAAGGCAGATGAAGACTCTGTCATAAAAAGTAAGAATAATGCAGATATCGAGCTGATTAAACTTCATGGTTGTATCGAACATGGAAATCGGGATCAGATTGTAATTACCAGCGAAGATTATGAAGATTTTTTTCAAAATAAGCCCTCCATGTCGCAGCGCCTGTGTAATGACATGATTCGAAAATCTTTCTTATTTATTGGTTATGGCTATCGTGATCCAAACATTCGCAATATTATGGTGGCCGCCAGACGATTGTCCGGAAAAATGCCCCAAAATCATTATATGATATTAGACTGCATAAAAAAAGATTCTGAGACTGATCTGGATTTCGAAATTCGGGAGAAGGAACTCCGGCTCTGGCTTAGTGATTTAAGACGTTTTGGATTAGAAACTCTAATTATAGATAATTACGATGAACTGTATAATATTCTTCACATAATTAGCCAAAAGTCCCGTGGAAAGACGGTATATGTATCTGGGTCTCACTGTGATGTCAACGATACGGCTTACCAGCTGGGTCTGGAACTGGAAAGAGAAAAAGAGGTTATATTGATTAACGGCCAGTCCTCCGGTATTGGTGCCAGTGTCTGTTCCGCCTTTATGACCTCCTGTGTACAGCATATGCAGGATATGAATAAAAGAACTATGATATACCCAAATCCCTATTCGGTCGATCCGTCCTATTCTGATAAACCAGAGCTTATTCCTTCCCTGAAAAGAGAACGCACCCCTTTATTTCGTGCAACCCAGTTGTTTATCTGTTTTCCTGGTGGAATGGGTACTCTTGCAGAACTGGAAATTGCAGTTTCCAGACATTGTAAGATTCTTCCTGTCATTATACGTGACAGCGATTATGGTAATAAAGTCATTCAATTTATATTATCCGACTGCAACATCATGAATAATCTGGAATTATGCTGTCCCGATTACGTCGCCGTACTAAACGCAAAGGAAATACCTGCTCTGCCACAAATATTCCAATCAGTAAAAAAGTTGTTGTCATGAAAAAACATAAAATTACTCTATCACATCATACATCGCCGCTTGCTATAGGTGCGGAGGAACCTACGGCATTAAATCTGCTTCTTGGATTCAATACTCCAGCTGAAAGGGAACTGGAATATCAAAAGATTTCACAGCTAAACAGATATCAGAACAAAATCAATGTAATTACCGACTTAAGCACCTGCAGAATTTCCATAAAAGACTCTTTATGGTACCACGTTCTGCAAAATACCGACTTTATTGCTGCCCTTGTCCCAGTATATCATTGTTGGATAAAAGGTGAAGGACTAAACAAAAGCCTGTTATTAGAGTCAATCATTGAAGCTGCGGAGAATGGCGTCAGTCTGATTACGATTCATCCCACACCGTCAAGAACACTTGCCTCACTCTGCAAAGACAGAATAATTCCTATTACCTCCCGTGGAGGAGGTATGGTACTCAATGATCTGATTCTAAATAACCGTGAAATCAATATTTATCTTGAACTGCTGCCTGAAATCATAGAGATTTCTGTAAAACATAATACGGCAATCAGTATTGGAACCAGTTTTCGCAGTGCCTCAATCATCGACAGCTTTGATGCTGCCTATCAGGCTGAATTAATAGAACAGATTAAAATTGCAGACTACATTACAGCCTGTGGCGGTACTGCTATTATAGAAACACCAGGTCATGCAAGTCCTCATAATATTACATTAATATGTAATTATTTAAATCAAAGTTCTAAAGCTCCCATCATGCCGCTTGGACCTATGCCTACAGATATCGGTATGGAACTGGATGATGTCGCCGCCGCAATAGGAGCCGTGCTGATGGGAACCAATCATTGTGCCGATCTCCTGTCTATCGTAACTTCTATAGAGCATACCGGAGGTCTCCCCGATATCCAGACCTTATTAAAAGCTGTGGATATTTATACGCTCGCAAAACATATTATAGACATATCCAAAATTAATGATTGTAAAGATGATAAAAATATATCTGAGCAGAGACGCAGCTTCTGCAGCTGCATACCTGATAATCAATCCATCTGTACCCGCTGTTCAGAATACTGTCCTCTAATCTTAAAGGACTTATGGTAAAACAAACAGAAGTACCAGCCAAGCCTGTCGACGCTGACAGGCTTGGCTGGTACTATAGTTCTATAATCATTTAAATATACTGGGTCATATTTTCATATTTTCTATAAGTAATCTCCTCATTCCCTGCCCTTAACCTTCCCTTCTCTCTGTCATAAGCAGGCTTCCTCTCTTTGCATGCCAGCAGAAATTCTTCCAGACTTCCATAATCTTTCCGTCTTCCGCAGATACAGACATAAGCAGTATCCCTGCTTTTTACCCTGTATTCGCAGTGAAACATCAGGTCATCATAAGCCGTAAACGGGTCGCTGCACCAAAGTGCCACGTATCCGCCGCCGGCGCTGCCGGCCAGCCACGTATCTTCTATTATTTCATATGAAAATCTGGAGGACGGCCAATATACATGGGTAAATGGAATCGGATGGGTCTCCGCGGAGCGCATCTGGCCACAGACCGGGACGAGCTGGTGGTTTCAACGGCTGCTATCCGTTTTTGTGATCTTAAGGTAGTCCATATCAGCCGAAAATCCGCACTCACCGGCGATATTCAGGAATTCCGGTCTTTCTTTTTTATGGTATGGCTGTTCTGTTCTGCCGCAGCAGCTCTGCTGGCCTTCGGCCTGTCCCATTTCCTGACAAGGGATATTAAAACGCTGGGAGATATTATTGCTCAAATCAACCGCCGTTCCTACCAGACAAAGATCGTATTTCCCCGCTCTGATGAGATCAGCCTGCTGGGAATACAATTGAACCAGATGTATGATACGATTCAGCTCCAGTTACTGCAGATTAAAGAAGAGGAACAGAAAAAAGCCAGGGCGGAGATTCAGATGATGTCGGAACAGATCAATCCGCACTTTCTGTATAATACACTGGAATGTATTCATTTTCAAATATTAAACGGACACTCCAATACGGCGGGAAGTATGCTGGAAAGCCTGGGACGCTATCTGCGGATCACGTTAAGTGTGGGGCAAACCTTCATTTCTGTCGAAAAGGAGGCAGAACACGTGACCTCTTACATGGAGATCATGAACCGTCATTCCAGGGAGGGCGTTCATTTCGCCTGTCATATCGATACGCATCTGAAAAACTGCAAAATTATGAAGGTACTTCTTCAGCCGCTTGCTGAGAACTGCTTAAAGCACGGCTTTGGAAACATGAATCTGGAGACATGGCCTGTTGCACCGCAGATCACAATATCCATCACCTTAGATCAGACTCACACCCACATGGTCATCGAGGTGTCCGACAACGGGAAAGGGATTGATATCCCTAAAGCCACAGCCTGTCTGACCGAGGAACAGCCGGAAGGCAGAGATCATTTTGGTCTGAACAATATTTATCGCAGACTCATGGCGTGCTACGGCACAGAAGCCAATATATCCTTTGTCAGTATTCCTTATTTGAAGAACAGCGTCATCGTTGCCATTCCGTATGACAGGAATGAATTCTCAAACACACCTTAATGCACAAAAATCCCCCCGGGTCTGTCGAGACCAGGGGGGATATAGAAGTCTGTTCCTAATTCTAAGATCGTGTGAAATGCTGTAAATATTTCCTAAGTGTCTCTCTCACCGCACCGGCTCCGGCGATTTCCTCCAGGAACATCGCTTCTGTCAGGCTGCCAATCCCGGCGTCATACAAATTAACACCAAAAATATTCTCATTGGAAAGAATCGGCTTCAGCTGCCCTGCATACGTCTCCGGCTTTCCCGCCTCAACGCCCTGCAGCCATCCTTTCAGTTCCGGAATCATCGGATCAGCCGAGAGTTCAAACGGGTTCAGCTCATCATCTACAGCCAGCAGATAACGGCACCATCCGGCAATTGCCAGCGGAATAAAGGTCAGCTTCTTCGCGTCGCCGTACCGTTCCACATACGATTTGATCGTCTCGCCGTACCGGATTCCCACCTTCTGGGAGGTGTCACTTGCGATTCTCTGCGGCGCGTCCGGGATAAATGGATTCGGAAGCCTGTCATAGATGACTTCGTTCACAAAATCCTCCGGGGAAAGAATCTTCGGATCGGTCACCACCGGCATACCTTCTGTCAAACCAATTTTCTCCACCAGCGCCCTGAGCTCGGGATCCTTCATCTCCTCCGCGATCGAGGTGTAACCGAGAATACAGCCGTATACAGCCAGCGCCGTGTGCAGCGGATTTAAGCAGGTGGTTACCTTCATGCGCTCCACCCTGTTTACCGTATCTCTGTCTGTCATATAGACTCCCGCTTTTTCAAGCGCCGGCCTTCCTGCCGGGAACTTATCCTCAATCACCAGATACTGCGGCCCCTCCGCATTGACGAACGGTGCGATATACGTCCTCTTAGACGTGATCACCGGCTGCATGGCGGCGACTCCGTCGGCCTCCAGCTGCTCCGCCAGGGAAACGCTTGGTCTTGGCGTAATCTTATCGATCATGGACCAGGGAAACGCGATCTTTTCTTCGTTCTTTAAATATTCCAGGAAACCATCGTCCGCAAAGCCTTTTTTCTTCCATTCCTCCGCCATGGTGAGAATGGAATTTTGAAGCTTCTCTCCGTTATGGGAGCAGTTGTCCATGCTGACAACGGCCAGCGGCGCGGCGCCCTGTCTGTACCGTTCCAGTAAAAGGGCGCAGACGACAGCCATGGCGCCGGCCGGATGCTCCGGTCCATTGTCGATATCGCTCTGAACGAATGGGAAATACGTCCCATCCGCCCCCTTCAGTGCATAGCCCTTTTCCGTGATGGTGAAGGATACCATCTGAAGAGATGGGCTTATAAAGATGGTGCGCAGGCGTTCCCATTCCTGTGCATCAGCGGAATCGGCCTTCACGCCTTCCGCGATCGAGGCGATCACCTTCTTCTCCGTGTTCCCGTCCGCCTTTAAGGTAATTAAAAGGGCCAGATCGTCGAACGGCTCATAGATCTTGTCCATGATGTCAAAATCAAAGGTTTCCGCCGCGATGATCCCCGTGTCGGCAAGACCTTCCTCCAAAAGCGCATCCTGAAGACCCGCGATGAAGCCGCGGAATATATTACCCGCGCCGAAATGCACCCAGCCCGGCGCCTCCTTTGTCTTTTTCACCATTGCCGCCCGGTCATAGGAAGGAATCTCAATGCCCGCCTTCTTCCATGCCTGTCTTTCCTGTAATCCTGTATCTGTTAAATTCATCTTTACACCTCTTTCATTTATTCCCGCAATGCAGTGCTGACCAGAAAATCCTCGGCAAAGCCGTCGTTCTTCCGTTTTTCCTCCGCCTCGCCGCTGGTAAACAGCTCCGCGTATTTCTCCACCAGGAACCGCTCCTCGTTCACCATTTTATTCAAATGAAGGGCCAGCTGCCGGTGCATCCGTTCTTCGTCACGCTCCAGGACGGCCTCCATCAGCTCTTTGTGCTGCTGCACCACTCCGTCGCTGATTCCGGTCTCCGTAAGGGAAAGCAGCCGGATACGGCGGTAATCGCCTGAGTTCGCATGGATGATGTGAGCGCAGGTATCCCGGTTTACTGCCTTGTAAAATACGGAGTGAAACACGATATCCTCCTCCAGAAATCCGCGGCAGTCCCTGTCCTTCACGATTTTTTCCTGCCGGTCCAGAGACGCCTTTAAGGCCGCGGCAGCCTCCGAAGCCCGGTCATGGTCATTCAAAGCCATGAATTCCAGCATGACCTCTTCTTCCACACAGCTTCTCAGAAAGCGTTCATTGTCGGCCCTCTGGAAATCGATCTTCGATACCATCGTTCCCTTCTGCGGCAGAAATGTGATGAGGCCCTCCTTAGAAAGCCGGATCAGCGCTTCCCTGACCGGGGTTCGCCCCGTCCCGTACGCATCACAGACGTCTTTTATGCTGAAAACCAGGCCGGGTCTCAGCTTCAAATCCAGGATATCCGTTCTGAGCACGTCATATATGAGGTCTTCCCGGCTACCCATTCTTTCTGATCGCTTCCCATAAGCCCTGTAAATACATCGCGCCCAATGCACGGTCGTACAGGCCGTAGCCAGGCATCGCATCCTCGCCCCAGATGGCACGGCCGTGATCCGGACGTATACAGCCGTCAAAGCCGGTGTCGTAAAGCGTCTTCATGATTTTATACATATCCATGGAGCCGTCGGAAGACAGATGCGCGGCCTCCTCGAAGTCCCGGTCGGAATTGTATTTTAAGTTCCTGACATGGGCAAAGGCTATTCTTCCCTTTGCGGCCTCGATGATGCCCGGAATATCATTGTTCTGATTGGAGCCCAGGGATCCGGTACAGAGCGTCAGACCGTTGTACGGCTTATCGACTGCCTTTAAGAATTTTTCAATGTGGGCCTTATCCGTAATGATTCTCGGAAGTCCAAATATCGGCCACGCCGGATCGTCCGGATGAATTCCCATGCGGATGTCGTATTTCTCGCAGACCGGCCCGATAGCTTCCAGGAAATAAACGAGATTGGAGAACAGCTTCTCCTCATCGACATCCCGGTACATCGCAAATAAATCTGCCAGCCTGCCCATACGCTCCGGTTCCCATCCCGGCATGACATAACCGGCTGACATGGCTTCGATGGATTCCCTCATATGCTCCGGGTCAATCTTGTCGATGATATCCTGATTGTAAGCGAGAACCGTGGAGCCGTCCGCCCTCTTTCTGGCCAGTTCGGAACGGGTCCAGTCAAACACAGGCATAAAGTTATAACACACCATATGAATGTCTTCCTCGCCCAGGCGTTCCAGCGTCGTGATGTAGTTGTCAATGTAGCGGTCTCTGTCCTTTGCCCCTGTCTTAATGTCGTCATGGACGTTGACCGATTCGATTCCAAGAATGGAAAGCCCCGCATCCTCCACGGTCTTCTTTAAGCTTCTGATCTCTTCCCTATCCCAGACCTCTCCCGGCTGTGTTCCGTAGAGTGTCGTGATGACGCCTCTCACGCCCGGGATCTGACGGATCTGTTCCAGAGTTACGGTGTCATAGCCTGGTCCATACCAGCGAAGTGACATATTCATATGATTTTCCTCCTGATGATAAATAAGATTGGTTTACAGCTTCCACTATACTGATATATTAGTACTAATATATCAGTTTGTACAGAGGATTTTTAACGGAATTCCACCTGTTTTTTTATGAAATATGTCTAATTAGCTTTCGCCAATTGCCCACCGGATATGTATAGAAGCTTGTTTTTCAAGAATTTTATACGTTTTACTGCAAAAGCCGCTCAATGCGGGAGCCAGGCTGCTTATATCTCACAGCATTTACCGCCTGCAGCTTCCGGCTGCTCCTCCCAGATTCCCGCCGTCTATCAGACGCCTACTGTTTATCCGCAATCTTCGACATCACCATACCTGTGATCCCCATGAAAGCCAGTGCCGGCAGACAGCTGATCACCATCACCAAAAATCCAAACAGCCCCTTAAAATGGCTGATAAAAAGCAGACTATCCGGCAGTGTTACCTTATCATAGATCCACTGGATCAGTTCCGGCACCTTTAGTAACGAAATATCCATCAGTCCAATCTCCGCCATCAAAAATGCGGCCGATATCAAAAGAAAAGAGATAACCGCTGCCTTCTCTCCCTTACTTTCATCCTGTTTTACAGCTTCTGTGCTCATGTTTTGTCCTCCTGTCGCAGTCTTTTCTGTTACTGAACTGCATTATAAAGCCGGACTGTGTCTGGTTTGTGAAAATTTTATTATAAAACTGTGTTCTGGTTTTCGTACTTCCTGATATAAGTGCCGGCATTATCATTTCACTATGCGCATTTTTCACAAAATTTCTAAAAAATGAATTTTCTTCTTACATCCGCATTGTCCGATCGGTTATAATGATTCACAGCGGAAAAATCTTACCATTTCCGTTTTATCCATGCGTGTTTAATCAGAATAGATGTAAATCCAGCAATAACTGCGTGTAATCTATAAGCGGGAATCTTCCGCTTTGATTGCGCGCAGTTTTTATTCATAAGGAGTGATTATCTATGACAGAGACAAAACGAGATGCAAACGCCTATCTTGCATCAGAACCCATCGGCAGGCTGCTGCTGAAATTCTCAGTTCCCTGCGTACTTTCCATGCTGGTCAGCGCCCTCTATAACATCGTGGACCAGATCTTTATCGGGCAGAGCGTCGGTTACCTCGGAAATGCGGCAACTAATGTCGTCTATCCGTTCACCGTGGCTGCTCTGGCCCTGGCCCTGCTGGTTGGGGATGGAAGCGCAGCCAAATTAAGCCTCTCCCTCGGAAGCGGCGACAAGGAAACCAGCCACAAATGCATCGGCAATGGAATTCTGGCCACTGTAATCATCGGCCTCCTGCTGACCGTGACCGGCTTTCTGTTTATGGATCAGATTCTCCGCCTGTTTGGAGTGACGGAGGCCAGCTATCCCTATGCCAGAGAATACATGGAGGTCATTCTGCTCGGAATCCCTTTCTATATTTTCGCCTCCGGCATGAATGCGGCGATCCGGGCCGACGGCTCCCCCGCTTATTCCATGTTCTCCACCGTAATCGGTGCGGTGCTGAACCTGATTCTGGACCCTGTCGCCATCTTCGTATTTCACATGGGGGTGCGGGGCGCAGCCATCGCTACCGTCATTGGTCAGGTGGTTTCCTGCTTCGTCACCATCCTCTATTTCCGGAAACCGAAATCCTTTCGCTTCTCGAAGGCCAGTTTTCTTCCGGATGGCCGGCTGCTGAGGCAGATCGGCCAGTTGGGCATCTCCAGCTTTATCACGCAGATTGCCATTGTCATCGTCATGAGTGTGTCCAACAACATGATCGGGCTCAAGGGGCCCCAGTCCATTTACGGAGCCGATATTCCCCTTTCCGTTGTAGGGATCGTTATGAAGGTCTTTGGCATCGTCATCGCATTTTCCGTGGGCATCGCGGTCGGCGGCCAGCCTATCGCCGGATATAATTACGGGGCCGGTAATTTTAAACGGGTCTTTGATACGTATCGCCATATCATCGCAGCCAACGCGGTGATCGGCATCATTGCCACACTGCTCTTCGAATTCTGTCCGCAGGTCATTGTCAGTCTGTTCGGCAGCGAGAGCGGTCTGTATAATGAATACGCAAATATGTGCTTCCGTATTTTCCTGGGAGGCATCCTGTTCTGCTGCGTACAGAAGGCCAGCAGTATTTTCCTGCAGTCGATCGGAAAACCGGTGAAGGCGACTGTCCTTTCCCTGTCCAGAGACGTCGTCTTCCTGGTTCCGGGCGTCATCCTGCTCTCGATGGCCTTCGGCGTCACGGGCATGCTGTGGGCGGCCCCCATTGCCGATGTGCTTTCTCTGATTCTTACAATTATTCTTGTCTCACACGAATATAAATATTTAAAGCGAATGGAGGTCAGAACACATGAATAATCGAATTATTACCATCAGCCGGGAATTCGGCAGCGGCGGACGTACCATAGGAAAAATGACGGCTGAGAAACTGGGAATCCCCTACTACGACAAGGATCTGGTCAAAAAAGTGGCCGTGGAGACGGGCTTTGATGAATCCTATATCGAGAAACAAGGCGAGGATGCTCCCTCGAAAAGCATCTTCGGATACGCCTTTGCCGCCAGAGGAATGAATGGAGCCATGAACGGGATGTCGGCCGACGATTTCCTTTGGGTAATCCAGAGAGATGTCATTCTGGACCTGGCGGAAAAAGGCCCCTGCGTCATCGTTGGAAGGTGTGCAGACTATATTTTAAAGGAACGGACGGACTGCCTCAATGTCTTCGTTCACGCCGCAGCCGAAACACGGGCCGAACGCATTGTCCGCCTTTACGGGGAAACGGAAAAAAGTCCTGCAAAACGCCTGGAGGAAAAAGATAAGAAGAGGGAAGTCTATTACAAATACTACACCGGGCAGGTATGGGGCATGGCAAAAAATTACGCCATCTCCCTGGACAGTGGAAAGCTGGGCCTGGACCAGTGTGTGGAGCTCATTACCGGGCTCACGAATCTCCTCCCGGAGGACGTAAAAAGGTAATACACCGGAGCGCTTCAACCGGCACAGAACAGAAAAAGCCGCTGCATCAGTATTTTTATCTGCTGATACAGCGGCTTCTTCTTCGGTTAAACTGACCTTCCAAGCACTTCTGCCTGGCTTAAATATTTGCTTTCCTTTATTTCCTCACGGCTTCCGCAGCCGAGCGCCAGGACGCTTCCCGCATTTTCCCAGCGAAGATAGCGGCACATCACATCAAATGTGGCGCTTATTCCTTCCATGGCCCAGTCCTCGCGGTCGGCTCCTGCCGCGAGCAAATAGGCCATTTTGGCTTCCGCCCTCAGTTCGGAATTCATGGCGTAGAAGCGGTCAATCACCTTCTTGATCTGCGAGGTAAAGCCAAAGTAATAGAGCGGCGTCACAAATACAATCGCATCTGCGTCGGAGAGCATCGGGTATGCATCCGCCATATCGTCATTGTGGACGCAGATTCCGTTATTCTTCCTGCAGTAATTACAGCCCAGACAGGATTTAATATCCATATGGGCCGCGTCAATCTCCTGGACAACGTGGCCAGCCGCCCGTGCTCCCTCCTCGAATTTCTTTGCCAGCAGCGATGTGGTGCCTTTTTCATGAGGACTTCCCTTAATGATAAGTACGTTCATGCGATTCCTCCTCCCTCTTTGGTTTGATCACGGAAATTCACGCAATACTTATCTTCATCTTACCGCCGGACAGATGTTAAGTCAATAGATCTTCCATCAGGTCTTCCTGCAGTTCCTCGTCCATCAGCTTCATGTTCCCTTCGGAAAATACCTGGGGATACGGGAAGCTCTTCATACCGAATATCTTTCCGAATTCTATGTAGATCTTACCGCCGGACATGGCATAGATCGTTCCCGCTCCAAAACTCGTATGCTCAACCTTTTTATTTATAATCTTCATAAACACATCTCCTTTTTCAGACAGGGCATATTCACCCTACGCTTCCAAATACACCCTGAGATTCCGGATGTCCTGTTTTGCACGAAGCCGCCTCAAGGCCCTGGCTTCGATCTGGCGTATCCGCTCACGCGTCACATGGTACTCCTTCCCCACTTCCTCCAGCGTCCAGATCCGCCCATCCACAAAACCAAAACGCAGCTTTAAAATTTCCTGCTCCCGCTTGCTTAAATGGCCCAGGGCTTTCTCCACCTGGTCGTGAATAATGCCTGCCTCCACCTGCTCATACTGTTCCGGCGCAGACTTGTCCGACAGAAAATCGATGACCTGGCCATCCCCCTCCTCTCCCACGGGCGCATCCAAAGAGATGGTATCCCCATAAAGCTGAAGGATATTTTCCACCTTCTTTTCCGGGATTTCCAGCATATCGGCAAGCTCACACGGCTCCGGATTCCTGCCGTTTTCCGATAAGAACTGTCTGGAGGCCTTCGTTAAGCGCCCCATCAGTTCCTTTGTATGGACGGGAAGACGGATGGTGCGCGCCTGGTCGGCGATCGCTCTGGTAATGGACTGGCGAATCCACCACATGGCATAGGTGCTGAACTTATAGCCCCTGTGGCAGTCGAATTTCTCCACCGCCTTCACCAGGCCAATGTTCCCTTCCTGAATCAGGTCCAGGAAGGACATACCGCTGCCCATCACATATCGCCTGGCAACGCTGACCACCAGGCGGAGATTGGCGCGCACCATACGGTCTCTCGCATCGTCATCACCCTGCTCTACCTTCAGGGCGAGTTCCGTCTCCTCCTCCGGACTCAGAAGCCGCACGCCTCCTATTTCTTTTAAATAGATATGGACGGAGTCCTCATGGAGATATTCGTCCTCCTCGCTAAACGCAGGCAGTTCCGGTTCTTCCGTGAGTATTTCCCTGAGTTCTGCTGTATATTCTACTGTGCATTCTTCCAGGTGTTCTTTGTGTTTCTCCGCATTTACTGCTTCATCATTTTCAGAACTATCCAACATTCGGCCGCCTCCTCTCTTCTCTGCTACAGTCGTACCCGGTCTTTAAGCGGATTCCATTTCCCTTACTCTCCGGCCGATCAGCTCTTCCACCTGATCTTTTTCCACTCCAAGAGCCGCTGCAAATTCGCCGTATAAGAAATCTTCCGCCAGTTTGAGATATAAGTCGTCGCGCGCCGTATTCTTCCGTCCCTCGGCCAAACGTTTCTGCTTCTTTAAATACAGGGTCTTGATAATCTGCATCCAGCCCATACAGTCATTCTGCTTCATGATTTCCTTATATTTTTCCTCACGCCGTTTTTCATCCAGGACCCAAACAGTTTCCACCTGCGGAATCCTGTCAATCAGTTCCAGCGCGTCTTCCCTTGTAATCGCTCTGCGCAGGGAGCTTTTTTCGCTATCCACCGGCGTATAAATGGTATTTTTCTGTGCATAGAGCGGTTCCAGCGTGTAATAAAGCCGTCCCCGTTCCGCAATGCTGAGATCCAGAGGACCGATCGCTTTTATCACACAGATTCCATGATTTCCAAATACAACATGATCATTTACCGAAAACATAGTTTCCCTCCTGAAATTAAAATAGATGCTTTGGAATCTCATTTATTCCAAAGCATCAACGTTTGTTACTGCAGGTATCCGTCCGTACTGTAGGAGTTATACTGCTTCCTGATCTTCACCACCAGGGAGCCGTCCGCTTCCTTTGTCTTCTCTTCAATGACATATTTGACACTGCTCTTTTCCAGCTTTTTGCAAAAGATGATAAAATCCTGCTCCGGATCAGCCTCCTTCGTCGTATCAAATCTCATGGTCTGCAGTAAACATGCGCTTACAATTCGTCTCATGTTAAAACCTCCCTTTCCTATAGGTTTATTTTAACATCTTGGAAAATAAATTGTCAGCGTTTTTTTACCGTCAGGGAAAAGTTTGTTAAAAATTATCCATTCACAATTGCCTGTATATTGTGCATATTTACTATAGTTTTACGGTGTCTGGCCAGCTTCCCGGCCATGCATCCGCCTACCGTGTCCCCTGCCTCTGCAGCCTCGTTCACGCTCCGGGCCTTCCCAGCCGTCCAACAGCTTATCCAGCAGTTCCGCCAGCGTCTTCTTCTCCTCTCCGCTCAAACAGGAAAAAAGTCCGGACGTCACATCTCCTCGTTCCTCTTCCATTCTGGAGGCAGCCTCCGTTCCCGCTTCCGTCAGTTTTACCTCCATCTGCCTCCGGTCATTCTCACTCTGGCTCCTCTCAATGAATCCGTCGGCTTCCACTTTATTTAAAATCTCGCTCAGTGATCCTGACCGCACCTCCAGGATATCCTGAAGCTCCCGCTGGGTAATGGTTCCACGCTCTAAAAGCACAGATAAGATTCTGGCCTGCCCCACTTTCTGCCCCATATTATAATGAAGAAAATGGCCGCAGGCGCGCAGCTGGCCCTGAAGCTTTTCTTCTATTACAAAACCGTGACGGCGCTCTCCCATTTCACAGTTTCTTCCATGGGCTTCCATGGATCTGCCCCTTCTGTGTTCCCCCAGTTCTCTCCTGCCGCCATGATTCTGCCGCCCCTCACCCTGGTGGTGGTTATGCTCACTCTCGTTTTGATTGCTTCGCTCGCTTCTGCCATTTTCTTCATTGCGGAAGTACGCCCTCCCTTTTCCGCACTGCAGCGCTCCGGCCTCACAGTGATTTGGACAGCATGGGCATGTTGTTTTATTTTCATCCATATAGAAATCCTCCTGTTTTGTTTGTTTATTAGTTCGTTACGTTTCAATTTGTTAAGTATGATTCAATTAGCTAGGTACCTTGTAATCTCATCTTACACCTTCTCCGGTCATTTGTCAAGGTACCTTGTGATTTATTTTTTTAGAATACATTAATTTAAATAAATCTTCTTTGCCGCAAAAAAATACCGCCAATCACATACATGCAATTGACGATAACCATCATCTGACTTTCATACAATCATTGAAATCTGCTGTTCCTGCGCTTATGAGCTGTAATAATCGTATAGCTGAACGCATTGACTGTTATGATACAGGCTTCATTCTCCGCATACCAGTTCTTTCCCTTTCTGGTTATACCAGTGTTTACGTTTTCAATCACCGCTCTGCACCACGCCACCACATCATCCGTATCCAATGTCAGATTCTTCTTAATCCGCACCACCCCCAAATCTGTGGTATGCAGTTTATCTATGTTCACAAGCAGTTCATTTCTATTATCACAATCCATCTTCCCTCTTTCATCCCTCCTCTTCCTCCAGAAGCGTATAATCCCGTTCAAATAATTCCTCACAGACCTCCAGCTTCAGCCGGTTCCACTCCAGCTTCTCCAACAGCTTTTCCCTCACAAACCGTTTGCTCTTCTGCCTGTAATGAGGCAAATGATTCTGTTCGATAATGTTCTGGAGCTCCGCCCGCCACAGAATGGCAAGCTGCAATTCCCGCTTCATTTTAGGATTCTGCAGCGCGGGACGCATTTCCTCAATCACGATCTCTCTGCCGTTCACAGACACGACCAGCACTCCCCAATAGGCCGGAATATGCTCTTCTACGTGTTTCGCGTGCGATCTGCCGATCACGACGTAATTCTCGTCACAGTATTTGTCGTAGTCACGGATCTGCCTCTTCAGACGCTCGTACGTATCCGCATCACTCTTAATCTCCAGCCCCGTGATTCTGCCCTCCGTCACCATCAAGACGTCAGCCCTCGATTTTCCGATGATTTTCTCCTCAAACATCCTTGCTTTCCCGAACCGCTCTTCCAGGTAGTCAAACAGGGGCTCCCTGATATCGCAGTCGTACAGCAGCGCATCCATTCTTTCCATATCCCATAACCTCGTCGTTTTGTCCTACAGAAATTATAGGTTCTGGCTCTTTCCCTGTCAAGAACAGTCGGCTTCTCCCCTCTTCTTCCTGAAAAATGCATAACGGTTCGCGGCCCACGAATCACCTCCTCCGGCAGAGCGGGCCGCGATATCCAGTCTTATAACATGCTTTTAAACTTTAGCTGCTGATTCGAATTCAACTGCCTTCCTCACGCCTTCACAGCCCATCTCATCTTCGTCGACCGCGCCCGTCCGTTCCTCAAGCACTCCTCCGCCGACGGCCGTATCACCTCATCCGCGATCTCACTGTAAATGCCTTCCTTCTTCATGCGTTTAAAGGATTTCTTCACCAGCCTGTCCTCGCCGGAGTGGAAGGTCAGGATCGCCACACGGCCTCCCGGCGCCAGCACGCCCGGAAGCGCCTCTAAGAATGAGTAGAGCACTTCAAACTCGCTGTTCACATCGATCCGCAGCGCCTGAAATGTCCTCTGACACGATTTTTTCACTGCTTCCTTCCGGTCCGCTTCCGGCACTGCAGAGAGAGCCTTCTCAATAACCTGGCGGAGGTGCGTCGTCGTATCGATCGGATTGCCCTTTTTAATCTCCAGGACGACAGCTCTGGCAATCTCCTCCGCGTATGGCTCGTCCGCATTTTCCAGAAGCATACCCCGCAGCTCTTCCTCGTCGATTGTGCGCAGGCGCTCCGCGGCCGTGATTCCCTTCTCCGGATTCAGCCGCAGATCCAGCGGGCCTTCGGTTTTATAAGAAAATCCGCGGTCGGGATTGTCGATCTGCATGGAAGATACGCCGAGATCCGCCAGCACAAAATCGAACGGTCCCACCTCGGCCCCCACACGGCCGACATTCGCAAAATTCTCCTGAATTATCGTCAGTATTTCAGGGCCGAAGCCCTGGCTCTGTAAGCGTTCCCGTGTCTTCACAAGCTCGATGGGATCGATATCAAGGGCGTAGAGATGGCCCTCCGACTGCAGGCACTTTAACATTTCCCGGGTATGGCCGCCGTAGCCTAGCGTGGCGTCAAGCCCCTTCTGCCCCGGCTTGATCTGAAGGAAATCGAGGATTTCCTGCACACAGATCGAGATATGCATCCCAGCCGGCGTACTTCCCTTGCTCACCACCTTCGCCACGGTATCGGCGTATTTCTCCGGCTGAAGCTCCTTATATTTTTCCTTATAATTTCTCGGATGAGTCCCTTTATACCGGACCCTGCGTTTATGTGTCTGCTCCTGATTCTCCATTTGTTCCTTCCTCTCTCCTCATATTCTCTGATCAAAACTGCCGCTCCAGCGCCCTTATCCGGCCTGAATCCCCGTTTCTCCCGGATACAGAACCGTCCGGTCCTCCGCGCTGTTTAACGTTACAATCCACAGGGCGCCGTCACTTTCATTCAGCCAGATCTCGCCATTTCCCACGGCTACTCCCCTATAGTTCCACCAGATGGAATCCTCATCCATAAACTGACTGAGGCGCTCCTTAAAGTCTTCCGTGAAAATCTCATCGTAATACGTTAAAAATGCCTCCGGGCTTTCTACTGTCACTTCCTGGTCCGGCAGAATCACTTTCCTCGGAAATGCGATCATCCGGGAGGCTTCCGCCTTCTCTCCCGCCTTTACATGGCCTACAAATTTCTTTAGAAAGGCCCTCGCGTCCGTTTCCCGAATCCCGGTTATCTCATACATCTTGTCCTCACCGGCTCCGCTCTCCGGACTGGCGGAGTCCGTTTTTGCACCAGTTCCGGCTTCCGCCGTTTTATCGGCCCCTTCCTCCTTGACGGGGGCTGTCCTGTTTTTTATAAAATCCATGACCGTGCTGATATTCTCGTTGGCGTGTGCCTCATCGACCGCTTCGGACAGTTCGGTGTCAATCACAAATTTCGTTCCGTCGCCCATAAAGATTCGCGTAGTGGGAAATGGAACCGCCGCCTGCGGACCCGCCCCCGTTATATACGAAAGAATAGCGATTACATCTTCATTTCCATCACCGTCAATGTCACGAAAGGATACCATATCCACCGATTCAAAGGTCCACGGTGCACAGCCCTCATCCCATACCTGAGGAAATTCATATAATATCTCATCATTTTTCGTCAAATAGAACGCCGCATCATCATGAACACGACCGGCAGGCGGCGCATAGGAAACGAAACGGACATCTCCCCAGTTCTTCCAGGTGACATCAAAGCTCTGTCCGGCAATAATCCGGCTGCCATCCAGCGTATGTTCTCCGCCCGCTTCCGCTTCTCCACCGGCACCGGCAGCAGCGGCCTCAGACGCAGAGACCGTCAACGGCTCCGTGGTCTGCGTTTCCTCTGCGGCCGACTGCTCCGCTGCAGTGATATCTGCCGTTTGGCCATGGGAGCAGGCCGACAGAACCGCTGCCAACACTGCGCCTGCCAAAATCACGTATTTTATCTTATTTTTTCGTTTCATCCTTATCAAAATTCCCTTCCAGTCCTGCATCCTATCATTCGATCCCCCGCCAAAACAGGCTTTCTTTTATCCCATGTAGTATAACACAGCCAAACCATGTCAGCAATCCTGTTGTGAAATTTCCCCGGCCTCCGTACCGGAACGCGGCTGCTTCAGCAGCAAAGCTTTCTCAGCACAAAAACGGCGGAGACCAGCACGCCTCCGCCATTTCACACGTTTCATTTTACGCAATATATAAAATCTCCGCATCGCCCAGCGTTCTCTTTATCTCCTCCCGCAGGAATTTCTCCGCATCCGCCCTCACCTCCGGCCGGTAGCAGTACTTTCCCCGGCCGCGTCCCGTCATGAGTTCCTTGTCGTAGAGCTCCGGCGCAGCCGGAAATGCCTCTCCGTTGATCGCCCGATGCACAAAGCTGTATGTCATCAGGATAACCTCCAGAAACATCTCCTGCTTCATTTTCGGTGAGAGGTGATCTCTCAGCGTCTCAAGCAGCGTCCGGTACTCCTCTTTCCAGCCTTCCATGATGATGACCGGGGCTATCAGCAGGCCGCAGGGATAACCGGCGTCACACATCCGGTTTACCGCGTCGATCCGCTGCATCAGAGATGATGTCCCCAGCTCAATTCTGCTGATGATGGGCTGCGGATTCACACTCATGCGGAAAATCGCTTTCCCCCGGTGATCCAGGTTCAGCAGCGGATCCACCATATGAAATTTCGTCGGAAATGTAATATGGCCGCAGCCTCTTTCAGCAAACTGTGTGATCGTCCACTCCAGATTCCCCGTAATGGTATTTTCCAGCACAAGGTCGCTGTTGCTGCCGATCTCGAAGGTTTTCTCGGTATCGCTGCTGAAAGACACCTTGATCAGCCGGTCCATCATCTGCTCCCGGTTGACAAAAAGCCGCAGATACGAGCACTTATTGTAATTGCAGACCAGGTAGCAGTACAGGCACATGGCACTGCATCCGGAAGAGGTATAGGGAACCAGATAATCGGATACCTTATGGTTCTCCACATACTTATGCGTCTTCCTGATTCCAATGATCAGGTTCCGCTTCATCCGCCCGAATTCCTTATTGGACTTCTCCTGCATCTCGGGAATTCGGTTGTGGCTCTCTATGGGAATCCACGGCAGTTCTTTAAACTGTTCCTTTAACTCCTTTCCCAACTGGTAATTCAAGATCTCCGGCTCATAATAAACTTCATTAAAATGCTGCATACCGTCTCCGTTTCCTCCGGCTCACTTCCCACCGGAACGTTTTCTAACAGTATGCAGCAATGGCAAAAAATTATTCTTTTTTTATGGCATCCGGCCTCTATCTGCTCTTATAAAGATCGGCCGTATAATTCTCCATCGGATTCCAGTTTTTAAATTCAAAGTCATCGGCGGACACATCGGCACCCTTCGCCTTAGCGGCATCGATGGCTCTCAGCCACTCTTCCTGTGTCTTGTCGGAAAGTGTCTTTAACTCCGTCTTATAATCGATGTTCTGCGCCAGAATACCCTGGGCGATTTCCCCGAGTCCCGGAGTGATCGCGGAAACTTCTGCATAAACGTCAGCTGTGGCCGGATTTCCCACGATCGGATCTGGTGCCAGCGCCGCTTCCTCGTTGTTTAAATTGTAATACTGAAGCATAACGTCGTCGGTCATATGAGCCTTGTTGGCCGCGTCGATTACCGATACAAATCCACCATCTTCCACGAGGCCCGCCTGATAATCCTCAGAATAGAGCGCGGTTAAATACTTGGCCGCCACATCCGGATGCTTGCAGTTTGCGGAAATTCCCATCCATGGCTGCGCTCCGATATAAGGAAGCTTGCCCTTCATTCCATCGTCCGGTGCCGGAAGCGCCATGACACCGAAATCCAGATCCGGGTTATCCTTGCGCCATGTGGAGATACACCATGCGCCCTGAATGATAAACGCCGCCTGATTCTGTGCAAACAGTGCGCGGGCCTCCGGTGCCTTGATGGAAACGGTGTCCGGATGGAAGCATCCCTCTTTCACCAGCGTATCATAGAAATCAAATGCACTCTGCATCGCCTCGGAATTCAGCGTATTCTGCCCATCCACCAGAATCATCTGGGAAATGTCGCTGCACTTGCCGCCATCTAAGCTGGCCAGGGAGCGAAGCGCCAGCTCCAGACGGTTGGCCTGTGCGCCGCTGTCTATGATTCCAAAATACTTGCCCTTTCCGGCGTCGCTTATCTTCTTGCATACATCGATAAACTCGCTGCGGGTTTTCGGGAGCTGGCTCTCATCGATGCCCGCCTCTTTTAACACATTCTTATTGTAAAATACAAGGGTATTGATGATATTTGCCGATTCCGGAAGTACATACGTCTTGCCGTCAATGGTCGTGATTCCTTCATTCAGAGCGCCATCCGCGAACGTATTCAGGAAATCATCGGATACGTAATCGTTCATTGGCATAAACCAGTTTTCCTTCAGGGCCGCGCTCAGCTTCATGCCGGAGGGAAGCGGGAATAAATCCGGTGCGTTCCCCGCCTTGATGGCGGAAATAACGGTCTCCTTAAACTGATCCGCAGTCAGAACCGTGTACTCGATCGTGACGTTGGGATTCTCCTCCATAAATTTCTTGTGGAAAGCCTCCCTGCGCTCCTTCGTACTGTCACTCCAGTCGATGATCTTTAATGTCACCTTTTCATCTGTCGGCGTATCCACGGCTTCGGTCTCTTCCTTTGCCTCTGTCACGGCTGCCGTCGTATTCGCGTCATCCTTTGTCTGCACCTTGACTCCGCAGGCGCTTAATGATCCGGCCATAAGCACAGCCAGCACCGCCGCAAGGGCTCTCTTCACTTTTCTCATAAATATATCCTCCTTTATTTGATTTTCTTAACTCTTTACAGCTCCGGCGATACCATCTACAAAATACTTCTGCAGTGCGATGAACACGCAGATAACCGGCACGATTGCAATGCTGGCGCCGGCGGCGATGCCGGTCCAGTCAACGACATTTTCGCCTCGTAAGGCGTAGAGTCCCACAGCGAGCGTCCGCAGGGACGGATTGTTAAGCGTAATGATAAGGGGCAGCAAAAAGGAGTTCCATGTCCAGATAAACTGCATGATCACTACGGTTACCATGATCGGCTTGGCAAGCGGGAACATGACGCTGCCATACGTCTGAACGAAATTAGCGCCGTCAATGGTGGCCGCCTCTTCCATCTCTCCCGGAATCGAAGCATAGAAGCTGGAAAACAGCATCAGAAAGATGACATGGCCGCCGCCCGACTCCGCCAGGATCAGACCCACCAGACTCTGGGACAGGCCGATGTTTTTTAACAGCTCATAGATCGGGATCACGGTAAATACCAGGGGGATCGTGATGCTGGCCATGAATATCTTCATGATTAAGCCCTTTCCCACAAAGGAGTAGCGGCCCATGACGTATCCGGCCAGGGAGGTGCTTAAGAGTACGATCACCACAACCGATACCGTTACGATGATGGAGTTTTTAAAGTAAATGCCGAAATTCGCGTTATTCCATGCGCGGATAAAATTGTCCAGGTTAAAGGACTGGGGAATCAGATTCAGCCCGCTGGCGAAAAATTCATTCTGCGTCTTGAAGGAAGCCGAAATCATCCAGAGAAACGGGTAGACCCACAGAAATGAAGCCACTGCCAGGACTGCGTAGAGGACCGTCTTCCCCACCTTGTTTAAAATCGATGTTTTTTCCATATGCCCCTCCTATATCGCGTTTTTCTTCTGAAACGCCGTCTTCACCACATTGCCCACCGTTCCGATCACCACGACAATGATTCCAAAGGTCATGGCTGCGGCGCTGGCGTAACCCAGCCGGGGCATTCCGCTGCTGCTGGCATAGGCCGTCCGGTATACGAAGGTAGCCGCCACATCCGTGGAGTAAAACGGTCCGCCATTGGTCATGGTCTGAATCAGGTCGAATACCTTTAAGGAGCTGATGATACAGAGTACGGTAATCACGCCGCCGATCGGAATGATCAGAGGAAATACCACATGGAGAAATGTCTGCCACTTGTTTGCACCGTCGATGGTCGCCGCCTCATATACGTCCTGGGATACGCTCTGCAGCGCCGCCAGCCAGTAGATCATAAAGGTACCGGAATCCTTCCAGACACCGATGAGCACTACCACGACCAGCGCCGTGTTGGCATTGCCCAGCCAGTTTAATCCCCTCACTCCGAATAGGGACAGAAACTGGTTGATGGAGCCTGTTCCGCCGAAGATGAACATCATGATAATTCCCACGATGGAAGCCGTCGTAATGACTGGCAGGAAGAACACAGTTCTGAAAAATGTGGCGCCCTTCTTTAATATACTGTTAAAGATATAGGCCAGGGCCAGAGAAATTACCAGCTGCAGCGGAACGGCCATGATCATGTACTTGAAGCTGTTAGCTACCGCGTTAAAAAAGTATTTGTCCTGTAACAGCTCTTTAAAGTTGTCCAGTCCGACGAACAGGGCGCTTGATGTCATTCCCGACCAGTCCAGAGTCGAATAAAAAATACTGGAGAGTATCGGATACCCCTGAAACAATATGTAGAGTATCAGTGTGGGAATCATAAAGATCCAGCACCACATGTTTATGCGCCTTCTCTGCTTCTTTCTGCGGTCCACTGTTCTGGCCGGCGAAGCGGCTGAAAACTGTCCTTTCATGGAAAGCCCTCTCTTTCTTCCTGCTTAATTATTTTTTATAATCAATTAGGCATTGCTTTTGCTGGTTACAATATAACACCTTTTCACATAACGTGCAATATAAAATCAAAAAATAAAGTGTTTTTGTTTATTATATCACTTTTAAAGAAATTTTATTGTGCACTTTACACATATATTTTTATTCTTTCTTTTTGTTATAATAGTTATAAAATATAATCAATTAACCAAATACATTACAGGAGGATTTCCATGACGATCAACATTTTATATTCCTCACATTCCGGTTCGCCTGTTGTCTTTGCCGCGCAGGAGCTGTCCCGGTGCCTGGCGGAAATAGTTGCGGATTCAATAATTATACTTAATAATCAGAATGGCGGGCCGGATGACGTCACGCTGCGGCTCGAATCGCTGGGAAACCCGAAAAACAGCGAGGACGCTTACTCCATCGATGTCACCTCAGCCGGAGGAATCATCTCGGGAAGCAATGACCGCAGCGTCCTTCTCGGCGTCTACAAATACTTATGGCTCCTTGGCTGCCGTTTTCCTGCTCCCGGTCAGAAGCATGAATACATACCTTCCTTATATAAGAAAGAACAGCTCTCCGCCTGCTGCCGGAAGAAAGCCGCGCTGCGCCACCGGGGCGTCTGTATCGAGGGAGCCAACTCACTGGAGAATATTCTGGACTTCATCGACTGGCTGCCAAAGATGGGATACAACAGCTTCTTTCTACAGTTTCAGCTTCCCTATACCTTTATGGCCCGCTGGTATCACCACGAGATGAACCCGCTCTTAAAACCGGAGGAATTTACGAGAGAGACCGCCGCCGCCTTCACAGAAAAGATCGAGGAAGCGCTGCAAACACGCGGTCTTATGCTCCATCAGGCGGGCCACGGCTGGACCGGAGATGTGCTCGGCTTCCCCTGTGCAGACTGGAAAGCCATTACCGAACCGCTGCCGCCGGAGACCAGCCCTCTCGCCGCCTGTGTAAATGGAAAGCGGGAATTATATCACGGAGTGCCCATGAACACAAACCTCTGCTACTCCAACGAAACCGTTATCGAAAAGTTTTCCGACCGGGTTGCAGAGTACTGTGTACAGCATCCGTCCGTTTCCTGCCTCCATGTGTGGCTGGCAGATGAATTTAACAATATCTGTGAATGTGAGGCCTGCCGTGCCCAGCTGCCCACAGACCAGTATATACGGCTGCTGAACCGGATCGACGAGAAGCTGACCAGTCTGCACCTCGACGCCAAAATCGTCTTTCTGCTCTATCAGGAGCTCCTGTGGCCGCCAGTAGAGGAAGCCTTCCGCAATCCGGACCGTTTTCTCCTGATGTTTGCCCCTATCAGCCGTACCTTTGAGCATTCCTACCAGCTGAGGGACAGCTACGGGCCCATTCCGGCCTATGAGCGGAACCGGATCACCCTTCCAGTGGGACTCGATGAGAACATGGTGTTCTTAAGATCGTGGCAGAACTATTTCCACAGGGAAAGCTTCGTATACGATTATCCGCTGGGCCGGGCACACTACGGTGATTTCGGCTATATCCACATCGCCGAAATCATCGGCCAGGACATCCGGAAGCTGAAACAGATGGGCATGGACGGTTATATCAGCTGCCAGGAGCTTCGGGAATGTCTCCCAAACGCATTTCCGGGCTACGTCATGGGCCGTATGCTCTTTGATGAGGACGTGACGTTTGAAGAGTTGAAGGAAGAATACTTCAACGCTGCCTACGGGCCGGGCTGGGAACGGGTTCTTTCCTATTTAACAAAACTGTCTTCCCTGTGCAGCTGCGACTACTTCAACGGAAAAGAAAACCGAAAGGATCCGAACGAGGCGGCAGCCATGAGGGAATTGATCAAATACGTGGATTGTACTCCCGTGTCCGGGACAGACGGTGCAGAGGGCCGCACGGCCGCGCAAAATTTATTTTGGAAATATCTTGACTACCACCGAGAATATAGTTTACGATTAGGGAAAGCGCTGATGAAGCTGGCCGAGGGAAACGAATCGGAAGCACAGGAATGCTGGCGGCAGTTCCAGAATATGGTCTGCGAACGGGAGATGGAGTTCCAGGGCTGTCTCGATGTTTACCGCGTTACCGAAGTTGCCACCAAATATACCGGTTTCCAGCTGGAAGAACCGCTCGTCAGCACACTTTAGAGCTTGTTTAAAATTAGTACAGCGTTGCATAAGTTCCGGTGAATTCTGCACTCGCTATTCACGCCAGGATCACGCCCACGAAGCTAGACGTAGGGTCCACTACGCCGTCGCTTCGCGGACGCGCTCCTGACGCAAATATCAAGTACACAATTCGTCGAAACTTACGCAATGCTGTACTGGCTTTCCACATGCTCTGGTAAAATTATAACGATGGAAGAATGAGGTTGCTGCAGCCATGTATAAGGGAAAAAAGAAGAAAGCCTCCAACCGGAGCCGGATATTGGAGTGTATTTACCGGAACGCGCCCATTGCGCGAACCGATATCGCAGAAGAGACCGAGATCACGCCCGCAACGGTAACCATGAATGTTACCACGCTGATTTCGGAAGGATTTGTAAAGGAGCTGGGAGAAGTCTCCACAGACGAGGGCTCCTCGGGCCGCAAACGGGTTCTGATCGATATCATACCCGGCAGGGCTTACAGCATCGGTTTGGAGTTTACCCAGAAGGCCCTGGTCATCTGCATTACTGACTTAAAAGGCCGCATCCGTTTCCAGCACGCGGAACCGTTTAACGAGGAGCTGGCCGGCAGGATCACCGACGCCATTATCGATGGTGTAAAGGGCCTGGTCGCAGAGTCCGGCATTTCCTGGGACGAAATCGTTGGAATCGGAGCCGCGGTTCCAGGCCATATGAACGGGAGCGCCTCCAGTCTCGTGACCAACCGGAAGACATGGCAGAATTTCGACCCGAAACGGATTGAGAAGGAACTTCCGCTTCCCATCGTCTATGAAAACAACGCACGCTGCATGGCTCTTGGCGAATATCTCTTCTCCCCGCAGGAAAGCCCGGACAGCTTCGCCTTTTTCCATGTAGGCATGGGAATGTTCTGCGCCAACGTCGTGGACGGCGAGATGTTCCTCGGCGAGAACTACGTGGCCGGCGAGATCGGCCATACCATCGTCAGCGAGGGCGGCCGTCGCTGTGAGTGCGGCAAATACGGCTGTCTCCAGACGTACGCCAGCGAAAACCACCTGATCCGCAACGCAAGACTGCTGTACAAAAACACGCCGAACACCATATTGAGAAGCCTCGTCCCCGACGATTCCCTGATCACCATCGAGACGATCACCACCGCCTATTCCATGGGTGATCCTGTAATCGGAATGTATATCGCGGAGGCGTTAAAATACCTTGGCATTACCATTTCCAATATCGCCATCATCACCAACCCGGGCAAGATCTTTCTGCACGGCCAACTCTTTGACAACCAGGACATTCAGAACGAACTGATGGATTACATCGAACGCCAGCTGATCTTCGTGGACCGCACCTATGCAGGGAACGTGGAAATCCTGCCGTATGCGGCCGTGGACGGAGCCGTGGGCGCCAGCGCGCTGGCCATTCTGCGGTTCTTCATCCGGCCGGCTATGGGGGAATAAATATGGACCTTTCCCTTGCGTTTTATCTCTAAGGAGGCGCCATGCTGATAAAATCTGAGCCCTGTCCCTGGTGTGGGCAGGAAATAGAGAGTCCTCATTTAACCCGCGGAACCTGCGAACACTGCGGCAAGCCGTACCGCCCGGTCATTTTGCTCTATAACCGGTACCGTACCCGGCGAAGCGAGGTTCCTCTGCTGCAGGCATATGCCTTTTATATCATCACGTTCCTGATGTTTTTGTACATTGCGGTCAGCAACAGCCTTCGCAGATCCGGTATTGATTTTATCAGCATCGTATTTGTCGTTCTTTACGGAACGTTTTTCCTGTTTCGACGGCCGAAGGTCTATCTGGCTAAGGTCTCACTTAAGGAGGCCGAATCCGAAAAAGAGTACGGAGTATCAGAAAATGAAGCGAACCTGGGAAATGGAGAAGCGGAGAGCTTTGGGGCAGCTCAGAAGGGGACCTATATATTTCTGGAAGGCCGGGGCACACCCTCCTTCTATCACAGCAGAATGAAGATACAGCTTCTAAACCAGAAGGACTTTTCTCCCTCTGACGTTCTGGAAGTCACTATTCATATGAGGGAAGACGTTACCGAGGTCTTTATTGAGACCGATGAGAACACACCGGAGTGCCTTAAGAGTCCCGGTACCGAATTTCGGCTGTTTGCCGGGGATTACGAGACAAATGGAGTCACCATGCGGCCGTTGGACCAGAGGGCCGGTCTCTTTCAGGCAGAGTTTACTTTTACAAACGCAGATTTCACACCGGACAAACACGAGTATTACAGGGCCGTTATGATGCTTCCCGAGGGAGATGTACCATTTCACCTGATCCCAAACGCCTCAGACATTCTGGAGAACATGATATCCGGAAAAATGGTTTATGAGGTCATGCTCTTCAGCCCTTTCATGAAAGCAAGGGACCTTCCCATTCCGGCTTATTTTAACCTCTGCCGGAAGGATGGGACGTATCTTGGCGGAGGCACTGTAACGTATCACTTCGCAAACCGTCTTCTCTTCGAGGAGACAGGGACGGGAGTAAATACGGATTATGAATCTCGGAACCGGTGGTTGTAGAATGACAGAGATTGAAAACAGAAGGCAGAAAGCCGGGAGTTTAAGATAACGTCTTAAACTCCCGGCTTTCTGTTTGATTTATGCGTTTTGCTTCTGCTCTCTCTGTTCTCACTGCAATATCACACCAGATGCTTATCCAGCGTAAATCCCCGCCCTCTCACCTCACGCACGCCGTTGATAATGATAAATGCCTTCGGATCGATCTCCTGCACGCAGTGATTCAAGTGGCTCATTTCCCGGTTCGGGAGCACGCAGAGAACTGCCTTCTGGTCCAGCTTTTCGAATCCGGTCTGGATTGGCAGGAAAGTGGAGCCCCGGTCCAAATCCTTCTGGATAATCTCATTGATCCGTTCATACTCCCGGCTGATAATCAGCACCTGCACATCACCCGCGCCGAATACCAGCACCTGGTTTAATACGATGGAGGTCAGCAGTACGGACATGATGCCGTAAAGGATCTCTTCCGTGTTGGAAAATATCATCTGAGACAGCAAAATAAAAATGTCAAAGAAGTACATGGACACCGCCACCGGAATCCGGAACTTCTTGTTGAGAATCAGCGGTGGAATATCCATACCTCCGGTGGAACCGCCCAGACGCATGACGATCCCCAGGCCCAGTCCGGTAAGCATGCCGCCGAACAGGGCCGCCAGAAGGCGGTCATTCGTCAGATGGCTGAATGCCTCGATCTTCAGAAACTGATTCAGAAACACGGGAAATACAAGTGTGCTGACAATGGTGGTCAGCGCAAACCGCTTTCCCAGAATGTAGAATCCCAGCAAAAACATGACCACATTGAGGGCTGCCACCGTCACCGATACGTCCAGATGTGCAAAATGCTGCACGCTTCTGGCGATTCCCGTAGCGCCTCCCACCAGGAAATGGTTGGGCATGGAAAACGCCGAGAGCCCCAGCGCAAAAATCCCATTTCCCACCACAATTCCAAGTATCTTTCCTATTTTCTTACTCATTGTCAGCTCACATCCCCTTTGTAATTATAGTACGCTGTTTCGTCCGCCTATCGTGCTTGCGGTATTTTCAGTCCGGTCTCATACTTGATGTCGTCGATAATCACGCGCACATCAAATGTGCCGTTCAGTCCTTCCTTGTCCACATTTAAGGTCACTTCCCTGTCGTCCTTTGGCAGGAAGGTACCGGAACACATGGCCAGGAATTTCTGTGCGCTGGTTGAGATGAAGTAACGGTGGATTTCTGCCGGATCATCCTCTTTTTCCAGCTGGAACATAACAAGCTGTCCCTTCTTAAACTTGGCCTTGAAAATGATGCGGTCGTCTTCTTCCGTGAGCACCGCCTCACAGGATTCCGGAAGCAGTTCTCCGGTGCTTTCTGCCGGAACCTCCGTATCAAATTCGCCCGTAACGCCCAGTTTTCCTACGACTCTTCCCTTTCCCAGATCGAGACTCCTTCCCTCCCGGTAAAGGCTCATCTTCTCGGCACGGTAATAATTGGATGGCAGATGCATTTCATACATCAGCTCTCCGTCCATGATCTCCACAGTAATGCTCTTTAATACGCATTCCGGGTCCTCCAGATTCATATAAACCGGAAGTTCCTCGCATGTGACACCATGATTATACCCCATTCCACCGGAATGTACCAGATAGTAACCATCACGGTAGTATTCTACATTGGAAATGTAGGAGGAGAAGAAATCATTTTTCCGTTCCTTTCCAAACTGCCATACCTGCTCGATCGTCATCTTCTCGGTATCGATGTGATAGCGGACTCCCCGGGAAAAGTTGTCCCGGTTGAGTCTGTAATGTTCCTTATTCTTGGATCTCCAGTGACCATTATCAAACATCATGATATCGCCATCCGGAAGCATCATACAGGCGTGCTGCTCATACTGCCAGTCGAAATCTCCTTCGCCTGCCGGTGTAAAGAAATAGCGGCTCACCATGTCTTCCGGCCACCCTTCAGGATCTCCGATGATCCAGTTGAGTTCTCCCGTCTCGAAGTCAATATTGATAACCGCGTCCTGGTGTCTGCCGGACAGTGTCAGAGAGTTGGTTCGTTTGTCATACCACACTGCATTGTTGTGGAACCAGTCGTGTTCGGACCAGCTTCCGGATTTCGCCGCTTCCTGTGGAAGTACCTTTTTGTAATCCCAGGACTTGATGATTTCCCCGCTTCCGCGGTCCACCAGCACGCACATATCTTCCGCTGTGGCGGCATTTTTCTCCTGAGTCAGAATCAGGAGATTTCCATCCTCCATCTCGAACTGGTCGTGGTGATAGCCGCCGGGAATGCGGTACTCCGTGTATATTTTACCAACCAGGTCCATTTCGCAGACTCCCGCCGTGTAGTAAGGCATGTTCAAGAGCCGGTTGGAACCTATGAGAATTCGGCCGTTTGCCGCGGGCTTCATATCGAAGATAAACGGCTCCACCAGATGCCAGCGGCAGTCGCCGCGGTAGTCGTAGCCGCCCGCCAGCGAGTCCCCCGCCGGTGTCACGAACATGAGCTGCCCATTCATGTAGTCACTCGTCGTATTGATGTAATCCGCCTGATACGGCATATTTTCAATTTTTTCCGTTGTCACAGTCACGTTATAAGCAGTTCCATCTTCCAGCGTGATCACAACCGTATTGTCATACTCGGGATAAAGCCCCAGCACAGGGAGAATCTGTTCCTTTGCCTTCGGAAATGTATGGGTGATATCGCCCGCAGCTTCCTTTCCCTTAACGGTCAGTGTTACCGCCTCTTCCTTCTCTGTATTAAATAAAAGCAGGGCTGTCAGCGGATTGACAAAATAAGGATTTACCACCACATACGGATGCTCTGCGGTATAATTTCCTCCCTCGAGTTCTTTTCTCATAGCCGTTTCCTGCTCGTACTGACGCTCCACTAAGTGGCTGATTCGCTCATAGCCGATTGTTTTTCTTTCCATAGTAATTCCCCTCCTGTTATTTTGTTAAAATTATAACACTGTCTTTACGGTCAAAAAAATATCAGTTGCTATGATTTTTCTTTTTATTTGCCTGGTGCTGTGGTATAATAGGAATACTTATGAGAGGTACCCATTATGACGGAATCCAATATGAATTACATGAACGCCCTGCGCGGCCTTGGTACTCTGACCCATAAAAAAAAGCACGACTGTCTGTACAATCGTGCCCATATGGACAAATACGTATACTGCCTCGAAGAAGGACTCTGCGCCCTGCACAGCGTCTCTCCAGGCGGCAGAGAACGGATCTATCAGTATTTTCTCCCCGGTGATTTTGTCGGCTTCATACCGGCCTATGCCCGTTCTTATCCCGACGATACCTTTTACGCGTTTTCCATCACAGCCAAATCCGCCTGCACACTCTATCAGATCCCCTATTCTACCTTCCGGGAATTTGTAGAGGCGCATCCTGATTTCTACCGCTGGCTCTTTGAGACGGCGATCGCCCATTGTGATAATGCGTTAAAGCATTGCTATGCGCTCCAGGATGGCGATAATTTCGTCAGCCTCTGCTGTGCCCTGACCGAACTGGCCATCTACGAGGACCCGCATTACGTCATACATAAGGATTTTTCCTACAGCGAGCTGGCGGGCTACCTGGGAATCCATACGATCACGGTGACACGGCTCATGGGAAAGTTAAAGGACATGGGGATCGTGAGCAAACGAGGGCATCAAACGGTAATCCAGGACATGGAACAGCTGACAGCGATGGCGCAGGCGCGGTGCTGAGACCGGCCGCTCTCCATCAGAGTGACCTGCCCAATTCGCGCGCCTCCTGCGTTCTATTTTTTTTCATCGTTCACATGCTTGATCGAAATCCCCGTAAATCCATACAGAATCGAGAATACCGGCGTCAGCCACAGCAGCGGAACGAATCCGATATACTGCGCCCACGTAACCCCCAGGGTTCCCGCCATGTAAATACCATAGCCATGCCATGGAATCATAGGTCCTGCCAGTGTGCCGCTGTCCTCCAGACACCGGGAAAGAATTCTCGGCGCAACACCGCGCTCTTTAAAGAGGGGCTGCATCAGACGTCCGGTCAGTACATGGGACATCGGGCTGGAACAGCTGACAATACTGGTTACATATCCGGTTAAAAGCGTTGCCAGCACCAGGGAACCGTCGCTGTTGATCCGCTTGATAAAGACGGAAAGAATATTGTTAAGAACACCCAGGCGGTCCAGCATTCCGCCCATTCCTACTGCAAAAGTGATAATAGCCACATACTGAAGCATGCTCGCCATACCGCCTCTGTTTAAGATGGATTTCAGCACAGTAATGTCTGTATCGCTGGTAAATCCGTCATAACAGACCTTAAGGATCGACCGCACATCAACGCCCTGGACAAAAATCGCCACAAGCGCTCCCGCAATCGCACCGATTCCCAGCGCTTCAAACGCGCCTACCCGGAACATCAGGAGTGCAATAATCAAAATAGCCGGGATCAGAGTGGTCCAGCCGATGTGGAACGCGCCCTGTAAGTAATCAATGTAAATATTCAAATCCCCCGGATCATAGCCGCCGCCTGTCTGCTGTATCCCCACTACGGTAAAGAAAATAATGCTGATGATCATCGGAGGAAGCGTCGTCCACAGCATACTCTTGATGTGGTCTCCCAGCTTCGCTCCCGCAACGGCAGGAGCCAGATTGGTCGTGTCGGAAAACGGGCTTAACTTATCACCGAACATGGCGCCGCAGATTACCGCTCCAGCGACCATTCCCGGATTGATTCCCATAGCATTGCCGATCGCCATCATGGCCACACCGGCGCTGCCCGCGGAGCCGTATGACGTTCCTGTCACCAGGCTTAATACCGCCGTAAAAATGAGAGTAAATGTCAGTAAAAATGCCGGATTGATGGATTTCAAACCGTACACAATGATGGTAGGAATCGTTCCAGACGCCATCCAGGTTCCGATCAGAACGCCGATCGCCATCAAAATGGTCATCGTAGGCAGAACCACCTTCAACGCGTCGAAGGCTCCTTCTTTTACATGCTCATAGTCAATCTTCAATACAATACAGAATACATAGATAATCAGCCAGCTGAAAAACAGCCCGATCATCGGTCCGCCGACCTTAAAGCGAATACAGACCGCTACCGCCGCCACAATTAACAGCAGAAGCACCGCCGACTGAATCCCGTTAAGCGTCTTTTGCTCCTTCTCTTTTGTTCCCATACAGTGTTGCCCTCCAATAGTTATTTTTTTAACACAGCTCGTATCCTATCATAGCTCAAACACTGTGTTAAAAAAATAACTCACGCTAGGATTTTGTTGAAAAAGATATATTTTTACTGATACCAGAGGAAGTCTGAGTTTGCAGTTCTGCCGCCTTTCAGCGTTGGAATAGGAGCCAACTTGCAAGTATATATTATACCTCTGTTCCAGACTGCGTTTAGAGGCTTGCTATTCTAAAGAAGCGGCATGATAGGCGATACCAAACAAACGGGTTTTTCTTCCGTATTACAAATCCCATATTTTTTTTGTGTATATGGTATCACATTTCCCTTCCATACCATCCCCTCCTCAAGCAACCGATTATAAAGATTACTATGCACAATAACCATCAGCTTATTTTCGCCTTCTCCAAGCAGATTTGTCACCTCCACTTCTTTCATGACCTGATCCGGGAAATCTGCTTTCTTATCATTCACCCACACTTGGAAGGTATCGCACACCTCCCCCAGTTTTAAAAAGTATCTCTGTCCAGCCATTTTTTTCTCCAGCAGAATTTTCCCATGGTAAATTCCCCGTCCGGCAAATTTCTGCAATCTGCTGTCAAGTTCATTCCAGGGGCGGAGCTTATCAATTGTAATTGGTTCTCCCCATTTTCGGAATCCGCTTCTCAAAAAAGACACCTCATCATACTCATTCGGACAAAATTCTTCCAATTCTAATGTATCAAAAAGGATTTCTCCAACCCTGTCATTTCGTTGAGTTAAAGAGGCTATGACCTCACTATTTGCACAATCACCCGTTTCTCTGGAAACCGCCAATAAAATCATTTCATCCTCTTCTATATCGACAGCCATCTTCCGATATCCACTGCAGCCGGTTTGATTGTCAGCAGTCTGACATTCCAAGCTGCCCGCCGCAATCTGCGTGCTGTTTCCTGTCCATGGATTACAAATCCATACACTTCCTCTCCCACGGATACTCACAGACACGGTCCCTCTGCTATTTTTACCCGGCCTCTGGTAGGAACTTTTATTTGTTTTCCCAAAAAGAGCACTGACGCCGAATTCATCCGGATTCGGATTATCCAGCGTATACTCCACACGATTATATGCATACAACGCAATATAACGTATTTTATCATCTTCATGAACTGCAGTCATAATATCCCTTTTTCCGTCCAGCATCACTTCCGGCATTACACCACGTTTTTTCAGAATCTCCGGAACTTCATTCCGCGAAGAGACATGGATAACGGTATCTGCATTCCAGGTTTTCTCAAGCACTGCATTCCAAAGCTCTCTCTTTTCTTCCGAATTGACTTCCGAATAGAATCTTCCGCCAATAGGCTTATCTCCAATCCAGACAACCGGAAAACCACTTTCTGCCAGTTTTTGTATCCGCAGTAAAAGCGTCAGGGACGCATATCTTTCGTGATCAATTATCAGACATTTATAAGCCGGTCCATCTTCATCCAGTCTTCCATTTGACACACGACACACGGGCAGTTCCAACATCATCTCCGACAGAAATTCATAGCTGTATCCATAATTCATCAATTGTCCGCCATCCGGATAAATATAAAATTCACTGCCCAAGCCGTCGTTGCAATATGTATTTTTTAAAATTGCACAATCTATCCTTGCAATCTTCCGGAATACTGCATTTAACCGCGCAATCGTATCCATACATCCACGAGCATCCTCCAGCGACAAGGTACGATTCCAGTCGTTAGAGATAAACCCGTAAAAGCCCGCATAACCTGGCCAGGATACTCCCGGAACCTGCCCCTCTTCAGAATATTTACCCGTATATTTTCCAGAATAAGAGCCGCCATGCAGCACCTGTGCGTTCATGCCTGCCATCAGGCCTCTCTTCACCCACCAAAACAGATCTTCATAGCACTGTCCATATGCATTGCCAAATTCTGCTGCGCATTCAAATGAATATCGTTTCTTTCTTCCAAGATGTACCGAAGACGCCATTGCTTTCAAACTGTCAATAGCTGGCCTGCCCAGCGCTTCATTCTCCGGAACAGCCACGCAAAGCGCACTGCGCTCCACTTCAAACGGCTTATTATATGCCACTTGATAACGAATTGTTTTCCCATGTTTTTCCGCCATCTGCTCCAATTCATTCAGATGGTTTTCACAATACAACTGCGTTTGCACTTCCAAATAATCATGATTAATCTGATCTGAATACAAAGGATCACTGAATCGATATCCCGGTAAATCCCCTGACGGGTACAAATTATTCAAACCGATAACCGGAAGATATGGTAAGATGGAATATCCCCTCCGCACTTCAAATTCTTCCGCAAAGCCGTGACTCCAGTCAAACGCCGTTTCATATTCCAATGAATCACAGAAAATAGATTCCTGTGAAGAATATACATTTGAATTCCATACCTTTTCCCAATATTTTTCACATGCCTGCACGCCCTTTTTACTCAAGTGGTCAATCACATAACTCTGACCGGAATTCATCTTTTGTGCTGTTGGCTGCTGATAAAAGGCAAACACCTTCCAAACACCAGCCTCATTTGCAGGAAAATCGCAGCACAGTACAGAACCATCTGCCGTTTTTTTTACATATCCACTTAAGTCCAAAAAGCTTTTCCGTTTCAATACCTTTTCCTGTGTTTCTTCATAGGCCATCACCGCAACAAGTTTGGGAATCCCTTCTTCATGCACAATACGTCTGACAGGGAGACTGCCTTCAAAATATTCCCCTGCCGGAACACATATTTCTCCATACGTCAGCTCTACAGCTGCCGCCTCATCCTGTGCATTCTGAATCACCAGCGATACAATCGGCCAGCCCGGTCCAATGGCAAGATCCATAGACATTCCCTGCTTCAACGTTTCGTCCGCAATTACTCCAACCGTTTTATGCCACTTATCACTTCCCCATCCCTCATCTCCCCGTGCAATCTGCTCTGGAACAGAAGCCAGTGTTACCACTTCAATGCCTCCAAATCCACGCTCTTTCATCTGCCGAATTTCCTCTCGCAGATCGGTTTCATCTACCGCAGCACAGGGCAGCCAATATCTGATTTTAGGACGCATTTCCATTGCAATATCTTTTATAAACTCCATTCCCTGTTGATTCACTCTTCCAGTCCACCCTCCTGGATAACTTTCTTGTACCAGTAAAAAGAATCTTTGGGTATTCTTTTAAGCGTTCTGTAATCTACATAAATCAGACCGAATCGTGGATCGCAGCCCTCTGCCCACTCAAAGTTATCCATAATAGACCAGGCTGTATAGCCGATTACCGGTATTCCTTCTTCCATCGCCTTGTGTAATGCACTCAGATACCCATACATATAATCAATCCGCTGCGGGTCATGTACCTTTCCATCTCTCATAACAAAATCCAGATTGGACATTCCGTTTTCCGTGATGAGAATCGGAAGGCTGTAACGTTCATAGAGGAACTTTGGAGACCAGTAGAGCACTTCCGGTGTAATGGGCCACCCCGTCTGTGTACGCGGCATACCGGGCCAGCCCAAATCAGGCTCTTTCATGTCTCCATTGTAGTTATTTGCAAAATACACATTATATCCAAAATAATCCAATGGCTGGCTGATGAATTCCAATTCCTCCTTTGTAAGAATTTCATCCATATATTTTGGAGCCCTTCCAAGCACCATGGGATCCGCCCACCAGCTCGCAGCCATAGAAAATCCCTTTTCAATATCAAACATTTCATTTCTTGCTTTTTCAATTCCTGCTTCCGTTTCATTATAAGCTACAAAATTTCTCGCATTCAGGGCAAATCCAATTTGAGGGTCTTCCAGTTTAGAGCGTTCTCTAATCAGCTGCACACCACGGCCATGGCAAAGCAAAACATTTTTGCTGATATGCGCCAAATCACGGAACCGCTGCTCCCTGCTCATGCTGCTGGTCTTAAACGGCGCCTGTCGTCCTTCAAAATAACCAAATCCAATAAAACATGCCGGTTCATTGATGGTCATCCAATATCGTACTCTGTCGGAAAGTGCATCAATAACCACTCTCGCATATTCTGTAAACTCCTCTATAATCTGTGGGTTCTCCCACCCACCCTCGTTGTAGACCCACATTGGCAAGTCCCAATGGTATAATGTACAAAACGGTTCAATCCCTGCCTGTACCAACTCGTCAACCAGATTCTGGTAGAATTGAAGCCCTTTTTCATTTACTACTCCGCGCTGAGGCATGACTCGCGGCCAGCTGACTGAAAAGCGATAGCTTTTCAGTCCCAGTTCTTTCATGAAAGCTACATCTTCTTTATATAGATGATAATGATCACAGGTCACATCTCCATTTACATTCCGCTTGATATGCCCTTCACTTGTCGCATCCCAGATACTGTCGGATTTTCCATCCTCATTTCTTGCGCCTTCCACCTGAAAAGATGCACTGGCTGCTCCCCATAAAAAACTCTTTGGAAATTGTTTCATTTCATTCTCTCCCTGCTATTCTGTAATTATTACTTTTTTTCATAGAAATAAACTTCACCGCACAGCCCCACATGGTTCTGCGGCCGCCAGTTCTCTGGTTTCCTCTTGGGCGGAATCTGCCGTTCCAGGGTAGTTGCTACTTCAATCACAAACCGATTCATTCCCTGATGCAAATACTTTCCAATCTCATAACGAAATGGCGGCACAATCTGAATTCCGCAGTCCATTCCATTAACAAACAGCTGCACAGTTTCCCCTGCATCTGTTATTTCCAAAATTGTATCCCGCACCTCTTCTGCTTCCAGATTCACATCCTTCTCATAACGCAGCACTCCGGCAAAATCGGGCAGTTCTTTCTCTGCAAAATCAGGCAGTAAAACGTAGGTGCTCTCTCCAAATGCCGGATAGTCAATACTCTTGCAGACAGATCTTTTCCAATTAGTATCTGTTTTCCATTTGTGTTCGGCAGAAAAGAAGCTGCTTTTCTTTAAATTCTCTGGTATTTCCTGATCAAACACAATAATCCAGCTCTTTCCCGGCTCAATTTGAACTTTAATCTCCAATCCGGTTTCTTTTTCGTGTTCTCCCTGCGCTTCACTTTGTTTCGTCCATATTCCGGCATTTAATGATTCCAAACAGTTCTCCCATGCATCATACCGGTAACACATTTCTGTCTTGCCTGAAAGCCGGATGCAGCCCTGATAAGTTTCTGTACCTTCATTTACCAGATACAGTATCTCCGGTTCTCCATAGTACTGATAACTGCGGATAGATTTCTCTGATGGACAGATTTCTACCTTAGGCATCTTCCTACGTCTCATATAATCTACAAGTTCCGTAAGCGTCACAAGCTCCGCACATTCTTTTATTTCTTCCAGTAATACCTTTTCTTTGACTAATTCCGTCCGGCTGCAGAGTCCCTTCGGATAAGCATTTATAAAAACACATGGAAATCCCTGCTTTCCAAGCTTTACAATCGCTTCTGCTGTTTCCTCTGTAATATAGTCCGATTCTGGAATAATAAATATTTTGTACTCCTGTGTATGTACTTTCATGCCTTTGTTCAAATCTACCTGGTAACAACTGTCTATGAAAATATCCGATGGCACAAAGTCAAATCCAATCTGCGCTTCTGTCAAGACCCGCGCGGGTTCCTGTATATACATACATGCCATGCCTGTCCATTCCGCATCCCCGTGATACAAGATCGCGGCCTCACTCTCATGCCTTCCTCCGCTGATCAGATTACAAATTCGGTTCATATACTTCATCAATACTCCAAAATGCCGATACTGAGGATTATGCCCATGCGCATAGAAATGAGGCGGACAATCCGGGTCCGGAAATGCCTTTGCGGAAAAAGCATGAGGTACATAATGATTAATACCGCGCACCATGAAATGATCTGCCAGATATGCTTCCAGGCGTACTCCCTCTTCCCAGCCATAATTCCCAAAAATCTCACACATGGAACGATCTTGCTTGCGCACATCTATTGCAGCAGCGCTGGAAGCCAGACGCCCCAGGGTAAAATGATAAAATGCGCCATCTCTCTTTGTACCAAGATGAGATACATACTCGATATCTTCTCCCTGCGGAATTACCTGTCCGCCAATATCATCAATTCCCGACATATGCTGTCCTGCAAGGCCTCTGAAAAAATGTCCAAGGCTGGATCCGCACCGTGCATGCTGATTATTATCCTCAATCAAGTGTCCAATATACTGCACACCATGTTCCTGACACCATTCTCCAATCTGCATGGAAAAATCCGCTTCCACTCGCCGGGTTATTAAATCCATAAATCCATACCGCACCTTCGCAGTCAAACTTTCATCAAATTCCCTATCCCAAAGAAGCGGTAAATATTTAAGATATTCTGCCCCCCACTGTTTCTCCAGATCCCGCTGCAGCTGCATACTCCACGGCTGGTCATCCTGCTCATAAATTTTCTGATCCATTAAATATAGATGTCCATTTCCAATCTCGGGCTCATCAGAAAAAAATCCCGCAATTGTTTTTCCGAAATCATCCTTATAATGTGCATAATGAGGTTCATATACAGTCTCAATTAACGTACGGCATGCCTCTTTGTCCAGCATGTTCATATAATTCCGATGCGGTCCCCTGTTTCTTGTAAGCTGACAGGAATAGATTTTCCAGTCACCCTCTAATGGTGAAAATACAATTTTCCCCTCTCTTTCTTTTAATACCACCAGATCGTTCTCTCCGCACCCGTTCTTTTTCACAGCTATGACACCGATACACTGATCATCAGAAAATGTTTCAAACGACATATGAAAATAGTCTTCGATCCATGTGGGTTCAAATGGCGCTGCGCTATGATACTCTGAAGCCTCCCATGTCCTTTCACATCCCGCAGATACTTCTCCCAACACCCTGTATGTTAAAAACCACCTTCTGCAGGAATCCGGCTTTTCCAATATCTTTCCATTACAGTAGCCTGTGGGAAAATGACTGTCATCCAAAATCCATACTTTCATATTCCGGTTCCTTGCTTCATCCAGAATAATATCCATATCCCGCCACCATCTATCACCGACAAAATCAGGATGTGGACGGCTTTCAATACAGACCGCCCGAATATTACCATCGTAAATCACCTGCATATACTCCCGAAGTACAGATTCCGTTTCCCCATGCTGCCAGAAAAATGGAAAAATAAAATTATCCATCTCGTTATTTAATAATTTTTCTATTTTTGAATTCATCTTTGTCTCCTATTTAAGCCCTGCTCTCCGCCTGCCGATTAATCATCCTGCGCGTACTTCTGACGGTACTCGCTGGGCTTCATACCCTCCGTCCGTTCAAAAATTTGATTAAAATGATTCACATCATTATAGCCCACCAGCCTGCACACTTCATAAATTCGCAGTTCTGTCTCCGCCAGCAGTTTCTTCGCCCGATCCACACGATAGTCTGTAAGATATTTCTGATATGTCATCCCTGTCTTTTTCTTAAACAACTGACTGAAATAATATGGATTGATATAAAATTGCTTTGAAATATCATTCAAAGTTATGTTCTGATTATAATTCTGGCGTATATACTCTTTTGCTTCAACAATCACATCTTTTTTCTTTGGAACACTGTCCTCCAGCATTACTTCATTCATACTGCTCACCATATTCACAATCCAGTTTTCCAACTGTTCCAACGTCCTGAATTTTTCAATGCTTTTCAATGTGAACAGATTTTTTCCAAAATACTCATTCATCTGAAGCTGTGCCGTTGGTATATTATGCAGTCCAAGCAATACAATGTTTAAACTCAATTTCTGCAATTCCGGAAGTGAAAGATTGTTTTCTGAAAGAGCCCGATTAAAAATCCCTTTTACTGCAATATGAAACCCAGCCTGATCAAACCGGTCAATACGGTCTTTTAACTGCTCTATCTCTTTCTCTGTTAGCAAATCGGTTCGATTCTCCATATCATACAGTTCTTCAAACAGAATTACTGTGCCATTGCCCTTCAGTATTCGGTAATTCAGCGCCACGCAGGCTTCTTCATATGCTTTCGGAAGCTGTGTATAGTCCCCACAGGAACTTCCAATTCCTATGCTGATCTGGAATCGCTCCTGCTCCTCCTTTCCAAGATACTGCAGGACAAGATTCTTCTTTTCTTCTGTCCCCAAACTTTTGGCGCCTGCCACAACAGCCATCTGTGCAGTTCCTGTCTTCACACCGTAGAAAAACATTTCATTTTTTGATATCAGCCCTTCTTCTATACTGAAATCACTCTGCGCTTCATCCCACTCCATCACCATGCAGGTATACTGTCCATATTCTTCCAATACCCCCATTTGCTTCAGATATTCTCCGACCTTATATTGACTGTCAATGCCGCCAGTCAGGAAATCCCGCAGAGCATAATTTCTCATATCATCATTCAGTTTACTCAGAGAATCCTCCGTCATTCTTCGCTCTGTAATTTCTTTACATACTTTATTCAAAATTTTGCTGAGTTCTTCTTCATCCACCGGCTTCGTAATAAAATCTCTCACACCAAGTTCCATTGCTTTCTTGGCGTAACTGAACTCTGCATAACCGCTTAATACAATGAACTCTGCCGGAAATTCCTCTGCACGCAGTGCCCGGATCATATCCAATCCATCCATGACTGGCATCCTGATATCTGTCAATATAATGTCCGGTTGTTCATCTACTGCCTTCTTATAACCTTCCCTGCCATCATGTGCCAATAGAACCGGCGTGCATTCCGGATTGTATTTTTCCACCAAATAGGCAATTCCCCTTGCCTTTTCTTTCTCATCCTCTACAATCAACACTTTATATGCCATAAATCAACCTCTTCGTTTAGTCCACATATGGTACATGAATCTCAACAACAGTTCCCTGTTCATCACTTGATACAATCCGCAGTTTTCCATCACTTCCATAACGCAGATGGAGTCTCTCAGCAATATTGCGAAGTCCAATTCGATGAGAAGCGCTCTCCTCTCCGCTCTTTTCCTCCTGTATTTCCACATCTTGCGCCAAATACAGTTCCCGGCGTACTGCTTCCAATCTTTCCGGAGTCATTCCCTGCCCGTCATCCCTGATGGTAAAAACCATCATATTCTCTTCTGCAAGCTGTCCCGTAATCAATATCTGAATCGGTATACCGCTCTCCTTACTTCCATATTTAAAACAATTTTCCACTACTGGCTGAAACAAAATTGACATAATTCTTGCATCATAAATTTGCGGATCTATATCCTCTCTAAGTGTGATTACATTGTCAAACCGGATATTCTGGAGCTGAATATAAGAACGTATATTTTCCAGTTCATCACGCACTCTATAATTCTTCTTATCACTGTCTAAAACTGTTCTGAATATCTTTGCCAGCATTTTAACCATATCTGCCACTGCATCGTCTCCATTTAAAATTGCTTTGATACGAATCGATTCCAGTGTATTAAACAAAAAATGAGGGTTAATCTGTGTGCGAAGCGCCAAAAATTGTGCATTTTTCTGACGAACACCTGCCTGATACACTTCTTCAATCAGCGCTTCCATTTTACCAACCATATGGTTATAGCTTTTTACAAGGCTTCCAATTTCATCATTGCCTACGGAATCCGTAATCAGCTCATAATTTCCGCCCTCCAGACACTTCATACTGTTTTGCAGTTTCCTGATTAAATGAACCATTCTCTTACTGAACAGGATAGCGGCCGAAATAATTACCACGATCAAAATCACAACAAGAAGAAGAGTCACTTTTTGAATAAAACCAATTCTCAGAAACATTGTACTTCGCGGAATGACCGTATTAACCCTCATTCCCAATTGTTTGGTCGTTTCTTCTATCACAAGATAATTGTTTGGATTCTTTTGATACATCAAAAGCTCTTCTTTATTAATCTCACTATAATTCACCCGGCCGCTGGATAAATCTGAATCATAAATCAGACCTCCTTTGGCATCTGTAATATTAATTTTTATATTATATTGATTACGTTCCAGCAAAAATGCGTCACTTAACTTGATAATACTTGCAGGCGGTAAATCAATCAGAATTAAACCGGCATATTTTCCATTTTTCCCATAGACTTTTCGCCCAAATGTAACGATAATCTGGTCCTTATTTTTATCATAGTAGGAACAATCATGTAAAGGCGTCAAAAACAAGGTATCCGATTGCTTCTGTTGATTTAAAAACCACTTCTGCTGAATCAGTTCTTCGTAATTTAAAGTCTTTCCGTTCCGGTCATATTGATAGTACTCCCCTGCTTCATTCATAATTGTAATCGACTGAATCTCGCTTTCCATCGTCATTAATTTCATAACAATCTCTCGATAGTACAATTTATTTTTAATTTGCTGGGATATTGGAATATTTGTATCCAAATTATCCATCAGTCCGCCATTTACCAGCAAGGACTTTGTGAGTGAATCATAATCGCTTACAAATGCATTCATATCTGAAGCAATCTGTGAACTAAATATGGATGTTGTCTCTTCCATCGCCGCTTCTAAACTAATTGCGGAAATACGATAAAGTACAAAACTGCTGATAAGCAGCGGTATCACACTAACCATTGAAAACACAAATATCAATTTTGATGCCATATTCAGATTATTCCATATCTTCTTCACTACCATCACACCGAAACGTAAGTTTCCCCTTCCGTCTTATTCTAAAGAGAATTCCAACAAGTTAAAAACTCCTTCTCCCTGAAAGGATAATATAAGGACGCCCGTCAATTCTTCACATACTGCATCCGCTGAAAATTCGCTCCACTCTGCAGAAGGTTTTATAGGAATCTGACACAATGATTTCTCTCTTTCCGCTATTCTAACATAGATTTTTCCTTCCGCACAGCCTCTTGTTTTTACAGATACTTTACGCAAATTTTGAAGGTGAAAATATCTGTAGCCAATTACGGCTCCATCTTTTAACTCTGTAATAAACTGTTTCGGAGCCACTTTTAACATTTGTACTTCTTCAGGATTCCTATCTGCAAGGTCTTGTGTTACATATGGTTGGTCATTACTGCAGGGTCTGGAAATTTCAGGTTCTTCCTTCCCGTGCAGGATGCACGCAATGGAAGCCGGATAAGTTCCCCTCCCCTCCAATGGACCGCCGTTTAATCCCTGTGATGTCATCTCTGCCTGTATAATTCTTCCATCCTCAAGTATCGTTAGTTCCTCCGCACACCCCTGTCTGGAGAACTGTGTCTTGTTACTCGGCCGGTGATAAAAAACATACCATCTGCCATTGATCTGCTCAATACCACCGTGGTTATTTCCCCACATAATTTCTATGCGGTTCCGCCTTTTTTCTTCTATAATCCCAGAATTATCTGAAACAACACCTCCATACAGATAACCTCTGTCTGGCTTATCACTGACCGCATAGCAGAGTTCACGTGAATTTACAGAAGAATAGATTAAATAATACTGTTCCCCGATTTTCCGGATAGAACTTGCCTCAAAGAACTCATGTCCTTCAAATCCAGTGCCTTGAGCCTCTCCCAAAATCGGAAGCAATCGTCTCGGTTCCTCTTTAATCGTCATCATATCCTCACTCAATTCCATGACACAAGAGTTTTTTGGTGTCTTGCCAATATCTGACACCGTCTTTGGTCCATTTCCAGAATACAGATAAATCTTCCCGTCATCATCAATAAAAACACCGGGATCAAACTGCCAGATATCTCCATTTCTTTTTCCAATCCAATCTCCGTTTTTGTCTTGTACAATGCCATAAAATTCATACTGTCCGGCCGGTTCTTCGCACACGGCCACTCCAATGGCCTCTCCGTCACCATCCGGGCAGTAATACAGATAATATCTTCCCTCCTTCCCCTTTACAACATCGGGAGCCCATATCTGCCTGCTGCCGTCCGTCATCCGTGGATCCTGACTGCTGCGATAGATAATACCTTCATATCTCCACTCGGACAGATTATGAACATCCGCCGACCAGCAGACATAATCATTCATACAGAACTTTGTTCCTCCAAATCTGTCATGGCTTCCGTATAGATATACCCGATCTGCAAATACATGTGGTTCCCCATCTGGTATATATTCCCACAACGGCAAATATGGGTTATAGCACTGTGTTTTCATCCCTTTCTCCTCTCATTTTAATATCAATCGGAAACAGGAGCCCTGAGGAAATATATCCTCCGGACTCCTGCATCTTAAGATTCCCTCTTATCCATCTCCTGCAGATTTCTGCCAAAGATTATATCCGTTCTTATTTTATTTTGTTTGCATACCATTCTTTTACCAATTCTGTCACTTCTTCTCCGCCTGATGAATACCACTTTTCAACAAACTCATCGAACTTATCAATTGAGTATTCTCCTGTGATAATCTTGGTTGCATACTCAATATATAATGTTCTATTTCCAATATCCGGATAATCAGAGTAAACAGAATCCGGTATACCGTCGCCAGCAAAACTTTTTACATACTCCTGTGTTTTCTGAACATTCTCAATCGCCTGAGAAACAGCCCACTCTCTATCGTCTGTCAATTGTGTGGACAGTACATTTACCTGAAAATCAATTGTTGCAATACTGTTGTACGGGGCAAGAACCAGGTTCTGCTGTGTGGATGGGTCATCCGGAAGACGGACGCTCTCGCCGTCTACCACTTTACTGTGCATACCTTCCACACCATTGTAGAATTTCATCCACATGTCCTGATTTCCGTATGCATCCAGAACCTTCATAATCTTGTCGATTTTTTCTTCATTTTCGGTGTTGGTCACTACAAATGCTCCGCCGTTCATCTGGCGCTTTGTATAGTAACCTTCATATCCTGGAGCAGAGATTGCCGGAAGTACGGCAATTTCAGGCTTTACACCTGTTCCGTTATAAATATTCTCAGCATAGTTATAGCACTCCTGCGGAAGGTGTTCCCATACGCCTACAACCCCGGAGTTAATTTTTCCATCCCATGCAGACTTGTCATTTAACAATGTTTCAGGATCCAGCAGACCTTCTGCATACAATTCTGCCATCCACTCCAGACAATCTTTCATATTCTGAGTCACTGCGGAATATTTGATTTCGCCGTCATAGATATCCCACTGCGGAAAACCTTCCCACATTGCGATTCCATACTGTCCGAACAACTGTCCCATCCATCTTGCTTCTGCACGCCCACCAGTCGGTATTTCATCTGCAGCGCCGTTTCCATTCGGATCATTATTCTTAAAAGCACGAAGCACTTCTACGAATTCCTCCTGTGTTGTGGGCATTTTTAAGCCCAGATTATCCAACCAGTCCTGACGAATCATAGCGCCATTCCTTCCGTAATTCAGAACCTGCGGGATTACATAAATACGATTTTCACCTGTAGGGTCATTCGCTTTTACTGCATCCCACATTTCTTCCGGAATACTTTCCCACAAATGAGGCGCCTTTTCAGGCAGTAAATCTGTCAGATCCAAGAGTGCGCCGCTCTCGATTAATTCCGATTCAATACCGTTCCACGGACTGAATATATCCGGCATATCTCCTGCTGCAATCCTTAAGTTCAGCTGCTGCAGGTATGTCTCACCGCCATTCCACTCTACATATGGCTGAACGATACCAACACCGATCATTTCCTTATACATATTGTATAATTCGCTTCCTGCTTCCACTGGCAGATATCCGGTATTGGTTCCCCATATCTCAATATCTTCATCTGACGCCGCCTCTTCACCGGCAGATGCCTTTTTTTCATCGCCCTTGCCGGAAGCTCCACAGCCTGTGAGCATGGACAATGCCAACACTGATGCTGTTGTTACACTTAGCAGCCTTTTTACAAATTTTCTTTTCATACCTTATACCTCACTCTTTTTTATTTTCTGATTCTATTTTATCAGGCCCTTTTCCGGGCGCACTCAGCCTTTTACAGACCCAAGCATTGCACCTTTTGCAAAATATTTCTGAATCCATGGATAGCCAATCAAAATCGGCAGGATTGCAAACACAACCGCCACTGCACTCAATGTTGCCGGGGTATAATTTGCTGTCTGCGCCATTGTAATCGCCTGCAGTTCACCTCCTCCATCTACGATGGAACGGATCTTCATCTGCAGCGGGAAAAGATCCCGATTCTGAATGAACATCATTGGATGCTCATACTGGTTCCACATAGTTACACCGTAGAACAAGCCAACTGTCGCCAACACTGCTTTGGATGCCGGCAGTACAATTTGAAACAATGTACGAAACTTCCCGCATCCATCAATCATCGCCGCCTCTTCCAGTTCTTTTGGAAACTGCTTAAAGAATGTCCTGACAATAATCAGGTTATATGCTGTCATAACATGCGGAAATATTAAAACCCAATAACTGTTATACAATCCGTAGGAACGCAGCGTCAGGAAGTACGGCACCTTTGGTGCTGCAAATACCATTGTAAGTACAACAAACAGCATAACATATTTTGAAACTTTAAACTCGGTCTTTGACAGCGGATATGCCATAAGTACGTTCAGGATCAGCGCAATCATCACACCAAGTACAGTCGATGAAACCGAGATTAAAAACGGTGTCCAGATTCCTCCTTTTCCCAGAAGATATTTCCAGGAGTCAAGAGTAAATTCTACTGGCAGCAGATTGATGAGGTTCATCTGTGATGCAGTTTTTGAGCTTAGAGAAACAGCCAGTTCCGAAATAAGCGGAATCGCTGTAATAACTGCAAACAGGATTAACACGATTGTGACTGCAATCCCGAAAATTCTGTCCTTTACAGACTCCCGTACATGTGATGTTTTTGTACGAACTTTCATTACCACAGCCCTCCATCCTCTGAAACTTTATTTGCTATCTTATTAAATGTGACTACCATTATCAATCCAACCACCGACTGGAACAGACCAACAGCCGTCGCAAAACTGTATCGCGCCTGTTGGATTCCAACACGGAATACATATGTATCAAAGATATCTGCAACTGCATATGTCATAGGAGTATACAGGTTGTATACCTGGTCGAAACCAAGTGCCAGGAAACTTCCGATGTTCAAAAGAAGCAGTGTCAATATGGTCGGAATCAAAAGCGGGAATGTAATATAACGCATCTTCTGGAATCTGGATGCTCCGTCAATCCCTGCCGATTCATACAGACTTGGGTCAATACTGCTGATTGCCGCCAGATATACAACGGTTCCCCAGCCAGATTCTTTCCAAATTGTAGACAGTACATAAATTGGGCGAAACCAAACTTCTTTCTGCATAACCAGAAGCGTATTCATTCCAAAAAACTCTCTTACATTATTGAATAATCCGCCAACTCCGAAAATATCAAATACAAGACCGCCTACAACAACCCATGATACAAAATAAGGGATACAGATTATTGTCTGAATTACTTTTTTAACCTTCGCATTCCGCAATTCATTCAGCATTAATGCCAGAATAACTGGAATTGGAAATGTCAAAATTGTTTTCAGCAATCCCAGCACAATTGTATTCCGCAGTATCTTGTAAAAATCCAGGTACTGAAACAGCTTTTTAAAGTTTTCAAGTCCACACCATGGGCTCTCCCAAATCCCCTTATAAGCCGAGTAATCTTTGAATGCAATGACACTTCCCATCATTGGAATATACTTAAACATAATTAGATAAATAATCCCTGGAAGCAGCATTATGTAATACGGCCAATACTTTTTAAAGTGGCTTTTCAGGTTGAACGCCTTTGCAACAGCCTTTTTTGATTTTACTGCAATCATAATATCCTCATACCTTCTTTCCTTTCTTACTTCCATCTTCCTGATGATTTTATTTTAGCATTTCACTGCTTTTTCTGAAATATGGATATTTTAGGTATTAGCATGGTATTTTTAAGATTTTATGACTTCCTGAAGCCCTTAAAGACCTTCGCAGGTTGGATTGCAGTCCGAAAAACAGCCACACTCCGCATCAGCAAAAGTGTGGCTGTCCTCTAATATTCCGTCATTTCTTCAACCCAGACCTAAAAAAATACCCCAGCGCTCATCTCAGCCGCGCCTCAACCAATCAACCCACGCCACATCTCGCAATGCTGCTTCAGCAGATTCTCCGTAACCAACTGCCACGGCTCATACTGAAACGCCTCGCACTCCGTCGATACATACCCTTCGTACCCGTTTTTCTTAAGAATCCCTGCAATCCGCTCACAGTCAAAGGTGGGGTCCTTTCCCTCCGGCGTCAGTTCATCGAAGCACTTGGCATGTACATGGGTGATATACGGAGCAAACTCCTCCAAGTACTTATAGTCGCTTTTTGAGCCCTGGCAGCAGTTCTTTACCATAAGCACATCAAGCGGCGTTCCCCCCATTTTTCTGCAGGTTTCCATAGCCGTGTCAATATCAACCCCTTCTTCGTACGCCTTCCTGCAATATTCCGCCAACTCCACGCTGGCGCCCTTCGCCACGTAATAGCGGAGCATTCTCGGCGGAACGCTGTACTGGAATACGCTGATATCGGGGCAAATGCTGACTCTCTTTGTTTTGTTCCGGTCAATCATCTCCAGATACTTTAAAACCGAGGCATCGTTGAGCAGCTTAGGACCGTGCACCTCCAGTGAAAGCGTCACATCATACCGCTCAGCGTCCGGAATACATGCCTCCAAATGCTCCGGAGTGTACAGATTCATAACTCTTACCACATGAATCCCCATCCGGTTGGCTATGCGGATATCCCTCCGCAGCTGTTCGCACTGTTCCTCGTCCGTCATTTTCCTGTTTTTCAGCACCATGTATTCATTAAACACATCCAGGCAGACCGGCTCCACATGGTATTTCTCCATCCATTGATGCCAGTTCCCGTAAAACTCTTCTGTGGGGTTCGGATAATTGTCAATCATCTGGGGACCGATAATCTCAATCCCCTGATAGCCGATTTCCGCCGCTTTGGCGATGCACTGCTCCAGCGTATATTTCCTGTCAAAATATTCCCTTGCAAAACTATATAATGAAATAGAAAGCTTCATTCTTTTCTCCCCCCAATCACTCCACCACCAGTATTTTTTTCTGATACGTGGCGTCCGGATAATTATGATACGTTACAAATACTTCCAGCAGTACTTCTGCCGTATGCGGCCCCTTTGCAAGTCCGCCGGACTTTCTCAAATGCAGATAGCCATACTTATTAAGATACCAGTACTCCTCCGACTGCTCCGGTCCGATCTCATCCAGACGGTACGTGTTCGGATTATCCTCGACCTGGAAGAAAATATCCTCCTGGGGAATGAGTTCCCCGTCGATCCTGACCTCCAGCCGTCTGATCAGAGTAACCGCCAGCGACCGGTACCAGCAGGTGCGGATGGCCAGCGTGCATCCGGTAACAGCGCCTCCCTGCACATCATTTTTCAAACTTCCGTCAACAATCAAATACTGCTCCCAACAGGAACGGGCGCTGTAAACGAGGCGCTCCAGCTCCTTTGAATCTTCCAATACTGCTTTATATTCCATCTTCTCCTCCATTTTCAAATATCCACAATGCGGATACAAGTTGGTGTTGCCGCGCGGGCCGCCACTTGTCGGTCCGTCAGCCCGCCGGTAACAGGGTCAATGCGGTAACGGCAGATTGTATCTAAATATTGATTTCCCACATACAAATACCGTCCGTCAGGTGTAATTGCAAAGCCTCTGGGACACGGCCCGTCCATGGCGGCTATGGATGTCCTCCTAAGCCGTCCATGATAAGGGTCAATCCGAAACACCGCGATACAGTCCGTCCCCTGTCCGGTGCGGTAACTGCTCCGCTGGCTCGAATACAGGAATTTCCCGTTTGGATGGACATGGATATCCGCAGGGGAACCGTAGGTATCCCCGATCAAATCAGCCTCCACAGACGGGTCCATGGGGATCATCTGCTGATAATCCGCTTCCCGCAGCGTTCCTTCCTCTGCATTAAAGTAATACGACGTCACCGTGCTGGCCGTCTCATGATTTACGAAGCAGTACGGCGCGTACGGGTGAAACTCCAAATGCCTCGGCGCCGTCCCCGGCCTTGTTTGAAAGACTGTGCGGGATGTTGGCTCCAAAACGCCTTTTTCCCTGTTCAGCCGATAGACATAGATCCTGTCGCAGCCTTTGTCACAGACGAGCGCCCATTGTCCCGAAGGGTCAAAATTTACCGAATGAAGATGGGAACACACCTGGCCGCGAACCTTCAGCGTCCCTTTCCCCTCATGCTTACGCAGGTCGCAGGCCTCACCCAGACTTCCGCCCCCGCACAGCCGGAACAGAACCAGCGTCGAGTCATCATACTCATTCACAATCCGGTATCCGCCCCGTCCATCCGGCTCCACCCTGGTGATCACATCCAGACCTGAGCCATGATTCGTAACCAGGACATACTGTCCTGCAGGATCGGCGCTTATATAGCTGGTGCACGCTCCCAGGGCCGACCTTTCATTCAGTACCGAGAGCTTCCCCTTCTCTGCGTCAAAGGCAAGCGCCAGCACGCCCCCGCCGGCGCCCCACTGGTCCTGGTAGTTTTTATCCTCGATTGTGGCATACAGACGTCTCTTATCCGGGGAAATGCTTAGAATACTGCAATTTCTGAAACCGGTCAAATGATCCGTCTCCTTCATGGCGCCGCTCTCGGGATCCACTTCATAGACGTAAATCCCTTCTCCATGGCCGCCAAAATCCTTCCAGGTTCCCACAAATGCATATCTTTTCCGTTCCATAGTACCGTCCCCTTATTCGCAGACGCTTACGGTTTGCCCTTCTTCCGAAGAACGGATCGCCGCTTCCATCAGCCGCATCACACGCAAAGCCTGTTTTGCCGTTACCACCGGCTCCGCCTCGCCGTTCACCGCATCCACTACATTGCTGTATAATTCATTGTCGTCATAAGTTACCTCGGGCAGAGGAAGCGTCAGAAGGGATTTTTGATCCCGCGGCGCCATAGTCTTTGTAAGTCCCGCCCCCGCCATAATGGGAAGCGTATCCTTGTCTTCCCAGGAGGCGAGCTGGACCAGCTTTCCTTCGCATTTCCAGTTGTCAACCACCGCGCTTCCGCTGTCCCCGCCGACATACCAGAGAGGCAGGGAGATAAAGTTACACGTTCCCACCTCCACCAGCGCGCTTAAGCCGCCGGCAAATGTGATGAGCATGGTAAAGCCGTCGTCCACTTCCTCATTCAGCACATAAGAAAGACGGCAGTAAACAGACTCTGCCTTATCCGGAATCATAAAAAGCAGTCTGTCGAGAAGGTGGACGCCCCAATCCAGCATCATACCCCCGCCGTACTCTTTCTCCTTTCTCCAGTCGCCCGGAATTCCTCTCGATCCCTGAACACGGCTTTCTATCCGAAATACATTGCCCACCAGCTTCTCTTCATAGATTTTTTTGACGATGCGGTAGTCTCTGTCCCACCGCCGGTTCTGCCTGGGATAAAAAAGCCGTCCTGTTTCCATGGAAACCTTCATCACGGCTTCCAGTTCCCTGCTGTCCATCATAACCGGCTTTTCACAAAGCACATGCTTTCCCGCCCTCATCGCGGCAATCGCCATATCCTTATGCAGATGGTTGGGCGTCGCAATCAGGATAATATCAACGGATTGGTCTTCCAGCATACGGTCATAGCTGTCATAGAGCGCAAATCCTTTCTCACGGGCCCATTCCATCCTTGCAGGATTGCTGTCATAGACGCCTGCCAGTTCCAGTTTTCCACTGATATCCGTATTGGCCGATGTATCAAATATCTTGGTTCCCCGCTCCTGGCTGGAGTTGGCGTTATAAACAGCATTTCCCGTTCCGCTGCCAATTGCTATGGCGTGGCCTCCGCCCATCCCGCCGCAGCCAATAATCGCTATCCTTCTTTTCTTATCCATCTTAAACTTCCTTTCCATCTTCATCCCTGCCGTCCGCTTCACCCGGCAAGCCTCCGGCAGATGCAAAGCCCTCATCCCCCTGCGGCTACCAGCCTAAAATCTTTAAGTACTCGCGGCTTCTTCTGGCCGCTTCCAGCACCGGAAGGTCATAATGCTCATCCTGTTCCACGACCACCCATTTCGACCCGGCCTCAATCACCGCTTCCAAAATCGGCTCCCATATCTGCATTCCGAAGCCCACGGGCCGGAACTCAAAGATTCCGGAATCACCTTCCTCATCCCCGCTCTCTATCCCGATCAGCTTGTACATATTTTTCGGGTTTCCTTCTTTTATATAATCCTTTAAATGCACCACTTCAGATCTTTCACCGTATTTCTTCAGATAATCGGCAGGACTCTCTCCCGCCACTTTAATCCAGCATAAATCTGGCTCAACCTTTAGTAAATCCTCCGGAATTTTGCGGTAAATATCATCAAACCCAAAGGTTCCATCCGGCAGCTTTACAAACTCAAAATCATGGTTGTGATACTCCAGCTTGATTCCGTATTCCTTCATGACCTTTCCGATCCGGGCCATCTCCTTTAAGACCGTCTCATAGCCTGGAGTATTGGGGCGGTATTCCTCCGGGAGGTAGGGAACCGCGATGTAGGAAACACCGATGTTCTGATAGGTCTCAGCCACCTTTTGGGCGTCTTTCATCATTTCCGCCAGGGGAACGTGGGCGCTGACAGGGATCAGTCCGATCTCATCCAGTGTTTTCTTCACAAATTCCGGTTCGAGCCCGTAGAGCCCTGCCAGTTCAACGCCGTCGTAGTCCATCTCCTTAATCTGCAGCATAACGCTTCTGAAATTTTCCGGCGTATTCTCCAGAAGATCTCTGAGCCCATATACCTGAATCCCCACAGGAAGTCTCTTCATTGTAATCTCTCCTCTCTCTTTCCTCTGTCCGCTTTCAATCCCGCAGACTGCCATAGAGTATACAGCTTAAAATTCCGTGTCAAACCGGTGCAGCCTTCCTGCGATTTCCTGTTCTCTCAAATATACAGAAGGTGAATTTGCAATAATTTCATCTCTTGCAACACTTCTGCCAAGTTCTGCGGAAAGGAAGAATCCATCGGTTATAATCAACTGGTTCAGCGCGATCTCCGGCGTATTATAACGGGTATTGTCATCCAGGATTCCCAGCTTGTAGGCCAGCCACATGCACTGATTATCGTTATACAGCATCATGCCAGGATCTTTGCGCGCTTCCATCCTGCCATTTTTGTCACAGTTAAGATCAATGCCCACATCTCTTCCTTCCATGCTGCCAAAGAACCGAAGCTCCGGCTCGGTTCCGGGAGGCGTCGGCGCATCGGGATTCTCCCTCTCAAACTTGCCGCCGACGGTATCCGTGTTAATCACTTCCAGCCCGCCCTTAGACCCAAGAATATAGGTCATGGAATAGTCTTTATAGTTATTCGCAGAAGTGGAAAGGAAATGGAAACCGAGACCTGTTTCAAATTTGACAAAGCCGTCAACCGTATCTTCCACGCCATATCCATCCGGGGACTTGATTATGCTCTTATCGTAGTCCACGTAATGACCGGTAAATCCATATACCGACTGTACCTTCGGGCAGTCAAAGAGATGAAGAATCTGTCCGATCACGTAAATCCCCAGATCGATGGAAGGACCGTGTCCGGCAATCCTGGAAGAAAGAAAGTCTTCCGTAAATTCCGGCAGGTCATAACCGGGTCTTCTCCTGCTGGTGCACTGCTCCAAATTAACCAGATACGGGGTGCCAAGCCGCCCTTCCCTGATATACTGCTTCGCCAGACGAGTCTGCGGGGTCATCAGGGAGCTGATCTGAACGTGGAACTTCCGCCCCAGTTTCTGTGCTGCATCCACCATAAGTTTTGCATCCGCGTAGGTAACTGCCGCCGGCTTCTCACAGTAGCAGTCAAAACCCGCCTTCATTACCTCGACCGCTACCGGAACGTGAAGATTATTATGTACGCACACATCGATCGTATCAATGTCGTCCCTCTTTAACATATCGTGATAGTCTACATACAACTTACTTTCATCAAGACCGTACTGTTCTCCCCATGCTTTTAACCGCTCCGGAATGATCTCAGCGATCGCCACAACCTCAGCACGAAATCCCAGAAGCTGTGCCCTGTCATTGATATTCTTATAAATCTGCATATGGCGGTGGGAGATCATACCGCCTCCGATTATACCAACTCTAACTGTCTGCATCATAATCCTCCTTCTGCTGCCCTATTCCCCCAACAGCCTTTTTAACATTTCCTGGTTTCTTCTCACTTCTTCAATCTCGTCCGCATTCTCTTTACAGCCCTCATCATGGAAATAGCGCTGCCCCTCAAATTCAGTGGCGATCCAGCCGTCATAACCGCCCTTTTTCAGCATTTGAATCACATTCTCATTGTCAATACTCGGTTCCACACAGTCCTCTGTCATATGCCAGCACTTGCTGTGCACATGAAGGATACGGTCCGCATACTTGACCAACAGGTTCGGATCATCATAAGTTGCAAAGTAAACCCTCTTAAACAGTGCATGATCGATCGCATTGGGATTCATTCTGGCTATAGCCTCGGCTGCCTCCTGCTGAGGCACCTTATCGACATAGGCCCGGCAGGTGTAGTCCGCAATCTCCTTATGCGCGCCCGCGCGTATGAACTTCTGAATGATAACCTCCGACTGCTGCTTCACGTAAATCCCTGTATCCGGAATCACGCCAATGCAATCCGTATGGTACTTGTCTGCCAGCTCATAAAGCTGTAAACAGTACTCACTCTCCAGAGAATAGGGTGAATGGATTTCCACGCCGAACCGGAGTCCCAGCTCCTGCGCCACCGGAATCATCATCTCAACCAGCTTAATCGGGGTTGTAAGCATCCCGCGGACTACCGGAAATCCCAGCTTCTTTGCAAACTGGAAAGCGTCTGTGTACATCCTGACCTGTTCCTTCCAGGTCAGGATCCGGTTGCCGAAGAGCTTATAATCATAGAAAATATCCATGGCACAGGGTTCTGTTCCGTATTTCTGCATCCAGTCCTTCCACTTTGCAGCAAACTCATCCGAAGGATCCAGATATTCATCGGCACAGTTCTGTTCTGGAATCAGTTCAATCCCGCGGGCCCCTGTATTGGCAGCTTCGGCAATACAGCCTTCCAAATCAAGCTTTCCCAAATAAAAATTCTCCTGGTAACTGTACAAAGATACCGCTCTTTTTATACTCATTTTATTCCTCGTTTCCGCGCAGTTGTCTGCGCTTCCTCAATGTATGTACTTTTCCCATCACGAAAGAAATGATTCCGCCTTCAGCTCCTTATTCGCAATTCCGATAAATCCCAGATGAGAATACGAGATTCTTAAGTAAATCCCAAGTTCGACCGTACGGTATGCAGTGCTGAAAGCCCGTCCAATCCCATCCGGCTCCATCACGGTGACGGTTGCCTTTTCACCGAAGAGCCAGTAGTGATTCGGCATCGTCTTCATCTGATCCATAGTAAAAGTGCCGTCATGGGTCGTAAAGAGCATCTTATCCGGATCGTATTCCCGGCCGTCCACCTTGACCGTAATCTTCTCAATCAGGGATAAGCGGGCGGAACGGTAATACGGGATTCTGATTTTCAGTTGAAATCCAATCGGAGGATCGTCCGGATGATTCCGGTCATAAAGATTGCCGAATCCTTCATCGCATAACAGATATTTTTCAAACAGTGAGTTTGTCATAACTACCGCCTTTCTTTATTCCGGCTGATCAGCCGCTTCTGTTCCCAGATCATCGAAACAGTTGCACCTCTTATTCTCAGGATTTGCAAAGCACATGATCATCTCCGCATTCTCTTCTATGCTTAAGTTGATCTCCTGGTGAGCGTCACCCGGATTGATATATCCGGCGTCCCCTGCTTTGCACTCCTCCTCGATCCGGGTGCCGTCCGCCTCAATGATAATCTCCTTGATTCTTCCCCTGACCAGATACCAGGCGCATTCTGCGTTTAAGTGTCTGCGCATCTGGCTCTCGCCCGCAGGCAGCAGCGTGCAGTAGGTTCCTAAGAGCCGTTCGGTTGCGCAGGTATCCGAGGACGTCATAAGCTCTGTTATCATACCGGGCTGTACGCTTCCCGATTTGGGTGTCATGGTTCTGTCGATTGTCTGTGTTTTTTTCATCTTCACTGCTCCCCCTTACTGAATATGCAAAACGTCTTCCAGTTTTTTGCCGTGCTTTCTCATATACTCTTCCACAATGTCCGCTTCCTGATAAAATACAGTCTTCGCCCCCTCTGTATTGTTGCACCCCGCATAGCAGAAGATGACCTCGCCCGTATTGTCTGCATTCAAGTTCATGCCTACGTGGATCTCGTTGGGATGGACGTAACCCACCGTCCCCGGAAAACATTCCGTCTCCTTGTATTCCTGTTGGTCTACCGTACAGGAGTAATGAAGTGAATGGCCGGCCAGCACGTACCACTGGACCTCGCATCCGAGATGCACATGCTCCTGATTTCTGGAGGCCGGGTTGTGGATGGTGTCGCCCAGCATGATGTTGGCCGATTCGCATGTCTCGTCACAGACCAGCGAGTAGACGCCAAATCCCTTTTCAAACCCGTTGTCCCGGATCAGAGCGTCACGATGAATAATTTTTGATTTTCCCATTTTAACTCTCCCTTCTCTTGTGGTTAAAGTTGTTGTGTTTATGTAATACATGTTATCATACACGAATGTATAAAGTCAATATACATTTGTTTTAAAAATATATTTTTACATTTTCAAAATTTATTTTGACTGTTTTTCCTGCTGTCACCATGCAAAATCCGTTATTTTAACGCAAAAAAACCTCCAGGAAGATCGTTTCATCTGCTCTTCCCGGAGGCGCTCCTATTTTTGCTATATTATTTTCATGAAAATAACCGTGTAAATATCATGCTTTTTCATTTCGTTGTTTCACGGTCAACAATTGTATGCTTGATATTCAGCCGTCTTCCCAGAACGGTTTTTCCCATAATCCTGGCGTTCATCAGATTAATCGCTTCCAGACCGATCTCATAATAGGACTGCGTCACATTGCTGAGCGGCAGCCAGGACCGCTCGGCGCTTTCGGCGCTTCCGCATCCCATGATTGAGATATCCCCGGGAATCCTGACGCCATCCCGCGTCAGCTTATTCACAGCAAAAACCGCTGTGCTGTCCCGCGCACAGAAAATGGCATCCGGCCTGTCCGGAAGCTTTAACAGCTCATCAAGGGCCTGATACACCGAATCAGCCGTCAAATCACACTGCTTTACGAGGCTTTCATCCACCAGATTCCCCAGCTCCGCATGGGCCACCCGGTAGCCCATCTCCCTTGCATGGGAATATTTAAACGGTGTTTTCATCTTCCCAAGCCCGATAAAGGCAATCCGCCTGCATCCCTTCTTTGCCAGATGCAGCACGGCATCGTGCCCCATCATGATATCATCGCTGGAGACAACGAATGAATTCTCCGTCATGATTTCATCGCAGCACTGCACCACCGGGACAATCTGGTCAATCTCCTTAAGCGCCTTTTCAGATTCCGGCGGCAGACCGCAGGTCAATACCCCGCTGATGATTTTATTTTTCAGAAGTTTTTTCATAAAGGTATTCATCTCCAGCGCAAGCCCGGCCGTGTATTCCACGGCTATTTCATAGCCGGATTCATTGGCTATTTCGAGGATATTATCCACAAATTCATCCTGGCTTCCGCCGCAGATAACATATAATATTTTTTTCCGCAGTCTGCCCGTACTGTTTGGATCCATCTTGTATCCAAGTTCTTCAATGGCATTCATGACCTTTTCCCGCTTATCGTCAGACACCTTATTACTGTCCCTGATCACCCTGGAAACCGTTGCAACTGATACTCCTGCCAGCTCTGCGACATCGACTACTGTAGCCATATTTTCTCCAATCCTGTTCTGTTTTATTTATCTTGACTAAATTATACCTATTACATGATGTAAAATCAACTCATTTCATTCCATATTTTTCCATTTGCCCCTTTCCTGCAAACCGCTTCCGTCCTCCTCCGAAGCAGCCTCATGCACCAGTAAAAAGCAATTGCCGCAATGAGTGGCAGCGTAAAAAGCAGATACATTCTGCTGTATCCCACAACCGACACGACCACTCCCGCCAGAGAAGCTCCCAGAAAGCCCCCCAGGTCATTGAGCATAAAATACGTTCCACTTGCAATCCCGTGCCGTTCAAAGGTCGTGCTTTTGAGCGCCTCGGCCTGAAAGGTGGAAATCGCGCCCCCGTATCCATACGCACAGAAAACGGCGGACAGCAGGCACACGGCAAAGGAATCGGTGGTTCCCAGCAGAAAAAGGCCAAGAGCAAAGGAAAGATTTCCAAAGACGACCAGAGGCGCAAGCCCCATGGTATCATACAGTTTCCCGTTGACAGGCTTGAACAGAAACAGCGAAAACGAATAGACCGTGTAGAATAAGGCAATTTTCTCCCACCCCTTAATGCCGCCGTATACCACGATAAAGGCGCTGACAGAGGCGTACGCAACCTGGGAAGCAAAATTTAAGATGGCCGGTTCCAGCGCCTCCACCGCAAAGAAGCTTCCAATCAATTCCTTCAGTTTTATTTTCCCCCGCCTGGTCTGCTTCGGTTTGAACATCGCATCTTTTTTCCCGCTGTCCGGAACCGCTGTCACGATAAAAACGGCAATCACGGAGGTAACGATGCAGAAACCAAACAGCGTATTCGCACTGTAGCTTTCATAGAGGAAAACGGCAATGGATGGCGCAAAGGCAAGACTGATAATATTCCCCAGCCCAAACACGGCGATTCCCCTTCCCATCACTTTCTCTTCAAGCGAATCACTCACCAGGGTCAGTTCAACGGTTCCGCTGATCCCGTAGGCGATCCCATTAAAAACGCGCACCAGCACGAGAGGCACAAAATCCCTGACCAGCATATAGCTTATTGTAATCAGAAGGGAGGCCGTTACCGATCCCATCAGTATTTTCTTTTTTGAAATACGGGGAGAGCCGAGAAGGCGCCCCGCCACCGGCCTCGAGAACAAGGCCGCCACGGAGAGAGCGCCTGCCACCACTCCCGCCATCGCTTCGGTATGCCCCAAGTCAAGGGCATACTTGGATATGATCGCCCTTGTACACAAAAATGCCATCTGGTCAAAAATTGTAAGCAAAAAAAGCAGCAAAAATGATTTTGACCATATCGTCTCATTTGACTTTTCCATTATTCCTTCACTCCTCCCAGCGAGATGCCCGCAACAAACGCCTTCTGGAAGAATGGATAAAGCACCAGGATCGGAATCGTACCCATGACGGCGATAGCCATTCGCACGGATACGCCCGGCATTTCAGAGGAGGTAATCCCCGTATCCCCCATGTTGACAAGCATCTGAAGATTCTGCATAATCTTTGTCAGCATTACCTGCAGAGAATAGAGATCCGTATCCGTAATGTAATACTGTCCGTTAATCCAGTCGTTCCAGTATCCGATTCCTACCATCAGTCCTACGGTGGCAAGAATCGGCGTAGAGAGCGGCAGGACGATCTTAAAATAGATATACAGTTCGTTGGCGCCGTCTATCTTGGCCGCTTCGATCAAAACTGGATGAATGTTGTTGGTAAAGCTGTTTTTATAAAGCACGATCTGAAATGCGGAAAACAGCAGATTCGGGAAAATCAGCGCCCAGATCGTATTTCTGACATGGAACAAATTCGTCCACATCAAATACTGTCCTACCATACCGCCGTTCAGCATCATGGTCACAAGCAAAACAATCATCAGGAATTTTCCATGCTTATAGTCCCGCCTCGACAGCGGATAGGCAAACATCGGCGCAATTATCAGATGCAGGCCGGTTCCGATACCGGTCACGGCAATCGACATGCCAAACGCCTTCAGCATATTTTTCAAGTTTGATTTAAACAGAAATTCGTAAGCAGCCGTCGTAAACCCCTTGGGCCAAAAGCCATAGCCTTCCAAATAAAGAGACGATTCCGTGGAGAAGGACGACATAATCAGCATGATAAACGGCAGCAGGGCCAAAAGCATAAATATAGTAAGAAAAACCGTCACTATAAGCTGAAATATCCTGGTGCTGAAGCTTTTCACTGATGAATCCATAATTGCCTCCCTCCTTAAAACAATGCATTGTCAGAATCAAATTTTCTTATGGCTGTATTTGCAATCATAATCAGACAGAATCCGACAATCGACTGCAGCGCGGCAGCGGCCGCCCCCATGCTCAAATTCTGTGTCTCCATAATGGACCGGTAGACATAGACGTCAAGCGTCTGTGTGACCGGATAGAGCGCCCCCGAATTCTGCGTCGTCTGATAGAACAGGCCGAAATTAGAATTCATGATATGCCCCAGCGCCATGATAACCAGTATGATAACCGTCGGCTTCAGCATCGGCAGCGTGATATGCCTGATCTGCCTTAATTTGCCGCAGCCGTCGATATACGCCGCCTCATAGAGGTTGCGGTCGATCCCAATAATGGAAGAGAGATAGATGATTGAATTATAGCCAAGCCCCTTCCAGACTGCCACAAAGGTCAGGATAAACGGCCAGTATTTTCTGGTTCCGTAGAAGGCAATATTCGGTCCCTCGTACCCGAAAAACGGGAGCAGCGTATTGTTAATCCAGCCTGTGTTCGTAGAGAACAGGCCGTAAACCATATACGCCACTATAACCCAGGAGATAATCTGCGGCAGAAGGATGAGCGTCTGCGACACTCTCTGAAACGCCTTGCTTATGGCTTCGCTGAGCATAATGCCCACGGCAATTCCAAACAGGTTATTCAGTATGATAAACACAACATTGTATCCAATCGTATTCCGGATAATATTCCAGATATCCCTGTTTTGGAACAGGAATTCAAAGTTTTTCAGTCCGCACCACGGGCTGTTGAAAGCGCCCTGCGAATAATTTAAGGACTTAAAAGCAATCACAATACCGGACATTGGTATGTAGTTATTAATAATCAGATAGACCAGCCCGGGAATCACCATAATATCCAGCACATTTAAGGTTTTACACCGGTACAGGATATAAAATCCGGTTACCAGCCCAAACAGCCCAAATGCCATCGCAGCATACGACCCGAAAAGCACGCCTGTTTTCTTGGCGCCGCTCATCACGGTATTGAAGTTATACATAAAGATAATCGGAACGGCCGCCGCGACTGCGCCTCCCGTCATCGTCATAATGCCCGCAGCTTTTTTACTCTTAAACCGGTAAACGCCAGCCGCAGCCGCAAAAAGCACTGCCGCTATGATTAAAAGAGTAAAAAGCCTCTGCGGCGCAATCTCCACCGTCCCCCCGGCAATCTTCTTTCCGGCAAAGTAATCCAGGGCACTCATATGATACGCCCCTTTCTTATGCTCGTACTTTCCATAAGGAAGCGCGTAGGAGACAGCCATGCAGACGGCCAGCAGCCCCTGCAGGGCGGTAAGCACCCGCTCCTGATCCTTAAAACTGTTTTTCAACCCATTTCCCTTTAACATCAGTATCCTCCTATCCGTCAGTCCATATATTTTTTCCGGTAATGCATGGAAAGAATATCGAAGAGTAAATGAATCAGATAATCATCCATCTTAGTCTCGTTCATTTTAATACGAAAGAATGCATCCGCATACTTTTCATACACATTCACGCTTCCCCTCGATATGATGATCATCTTGATCCCCAGGTTGTGCAGCATCTCCACATTCTGCCTTCCGTTCTGTGTGGAGAACAGGGGCGCTATCACTACGGTATTGTCGTGCAGCGTATCCAATGCCTTCTTCATCTCACTGTACCCCTTTACGTGCCAGGACGCCTTTCCGTGCATCGCCAAATCCACCTGGAACGCGTGAAAATCCAAATCCCCGTGGGAATAGATGAGTATCGTCTCCGCCCCATGCAGCAGTTCCGCGGCGCGTTCAATTTCATCCAGTGACAAGCCCTGCTCCAGCTCGTCAATCTGCGCTTTGACCGCCCCCAAATACTTCTCCTTCAGTTCCCCATATTCAATCTGGTATTCCCCCGGCATCTTTAAATTCAGCTTAGGCGAATTGAATAAGTCCGTGGCAAGCTTGTAGCGAAATGTGGAAAAATTCTCAAAGTTCAGCTTCTTAACGAATCGGCTGATCGTCGCAATGGAGCAATGGCAGATATCCGCAACCTGCTGTATGGATGCACCTGGAATTTCATCCATATGCTTAATCATCTGCACCGCGATATCCCATTCCGTCTCATTGGCCATGTTATCATTGACAATCTGAATCAGCCGGGTGATGGAATCTGTTAAATAGTCAATATACATTCTTTTTCCCCTCCAGAAATCACGTCATTTCAACTGGTATTTTCAGTGTAACACAATTATATTTTCATTGCAATTACATGTTTTGTTTCCTGTTTTCTGAATTTGTATTTTTCTTTTCTATCGTAATATCTTTTTCATCAATGCGGTTTCTTTTTCATACACAAGAAAATATTTTCACTAATCAACAAAAAAATCACGTTCTTGATGTCGCTATTTAGGAATATTTTTGCTATAATTGTAATCGGAAGCAAAACTCAACATTTTATCTAATGTAAAGGAAGGACGGTTTACTTATGAAAAAGAGATTATTTTTAACGCTTCTTTCATTGCAAATGGCTGCTGTTCTCTTAGTTGGATGCGGCACCACTTCGGAAGAAGCAGCACCCGAGACTAGCAGCAGTAAAAGTTCGGACAGCGCCGAAAGCAGTCAGGAGAGCGAAACGGAAGAAGACGAGGCAGAGATAACTGAAATCAATTACTGGACGTGGGAAGCCGGCGACGGCACTGCCGGTTCTAACTCATTGGGGATGAGGTAGAAGCCGCGATCAACCAGATCACGGAAAAAGAAATCGGCGTTCACGTTAACTTCAACTGGGTAAACGGCGCCGACTATGCCACCCAGCTTTCACTTGCCATCTTAAACGGCGAGCAGGTTGATGTGGCGGACTATTATTACTCTGGAGCCGGCACCTTCTCACAGTTGTATTCCAGCGGTTCTCTTATGGAAATTACAGATCTGGCGGCAGAATACGCACCGGAGGCGATGGAGACGATTGGCAGCGAAGTACTTTCCGGCGTTACTTTAAACGGAAAACTGTACGGCGTTCCGACCTACCGGGTGCTGAATTCTAATTTTTATATTATTATGCGGGGAGATATCCTGGATGAACTGGGGCTCCGTGAGCAGGCTAAGAATATGAAGACCTGGGCCGACTATGAGAACATAATGGCGGCCTTTAAAGAAAGCGGTCTGCCCGGTTATGCCACAGGCGGCGGCGCCGGATTTGGTATGATCAGCAATAACGGCTGTATCTATCAGGGAGAAAATATCAGCGATTCCTACATCTTTGATCCCCTTGGAGACGTTTACTTTTCACTCGCAACCGACCAGAACGGCAAAGCGATGAATCAGGTTGCGATGGAAGAATCCCAAAATCAGTTCAAGATGTTCCGGAAATGGATGGATGCCGGATATATGTATCCCGATTCCGCCTATGATTCCACAGGCGCCAAGGAATTGTTTAATCAGGGCGTATTGTTCAGCGTATTCGCCGCTTCCGAATACGGAGTGGAAACCAGTTGGAGAGCCTCCAGCGGATACGATGTGGAATGCTATCTGGTCGGGGAATCCCCATTAAACACAAGCAATGCGCAGAAGTTCGGTCTTGTTCTGCCAACCACCTGCAAAGAGCCTGAAGCGGTTATGAAATGGATCAATCTTTTATATACCAACCCCGACATTATGAATCTGATCACCTGGGGAATCGAAGGGAAATCATATGAGGTAGCGGATGGCGTTGCACAGTACATCGGCGATGCGGACGCACTGACCTCGGGCTTTCATAATAATGATTATAAAATCGGCAACGCGTTCTTATGCCTGCCCTGGAGCGGCGCGACTCCAACCTTCCGAGAAGAATCACTGGAATTTTTCAAGGGCGCTCCCGCCTCCAATTACCTTGGCCTGACGGTCAATACCTCGGATCGGGAATCTCTTATCGCCGCCCTTTCCGCTGTAACGGACGAATACCACGGCCAGATGTGCGGCGGCTTCTATACCGACGAATTGTATCAGGAATATTTGCAGAAGCTTAAGGACGCGGGGATTGATGAGTATATCGCGTTGTATCAGGAAGCGATTGATGGGTTTATGAATATGAAGAAGTAGGCATATCATAAATACACAGAAGGGTGGCCGCTTAGTCCTGCAGTAACAAAAAGGCTGTTACACAGCAAAACAAAGAATGGCAAAGCAATCGCCGAACCTTGAATTTCTATGTGTAACAGCCTTTTTGTTTAAAAGCCCTTTTCCAATTATTCATTTTTTCCGTATTTAGCCGGTTCTTCTGCCACCATAAGTACATCACTGTTTTCTTCACGAAAATAAATAACCGGTTTTAGCTCTTTTGCGGTAAATGTACCACCGATACCAAAAAATCTTTCAAAGAATACTTTCAGCTTATCAATGACAGTCTGCTTCTTCTTTGCTCTGCCACCGCCTCCAAACCGTGAAACAGGGGGCATGAGCTTATCAATATCTGTGCCAGTAGTTTTTATCTCTCCATCACGGAATGCGTTTTTCAAAAACTTTCTTGTTTCCGGCTCACGCAATTTTTCTTCTTGAATAATCTGCAAAAGTTCCTGTTCTCTTTCTTCTGCAACATAGCTGTTCCACTCGGTCAGGACATCTCTGACATCATTGATACCGGCGATAAAAGTCTCAATCAGCTTTTTCTTGCTTCGAAGCTCTGGACTTGAGTCTACTGCTTTGCGAATTGTAATCAAAACTTCCTTATCGGAACAATGGCTGTCGTGATATTTTCTGACAAGCATGAGGATATAGTCAATGTTAATTTCTATCTGTTTTATCAGCTCCACTTCAAAGACGATATCATCAGTTATATCTTTGCTTTCGCCTGTTGATTTTTTATTCTGCCATTCATCACGAAGGTCTTGATACCGTCCCAGATAATCCTGTAGGTCACGCTCAGTTATCAGTTCCTTACCTTTGAAGTCATCAAAAGAAGTCAGCAGATTTCTCATGCGCAGCAATGCACCAAACAGAGCAATAAACGCTTTCTGGTTCTGCTCTCCGATGACCTGTGGTTCCGTCAATGGGAATTTCTCATTAAGCTCTCCAATCATATCTACATAGCCGGGCTTTTCTTTTCCGTCCAGATCAGTAAAACCATAGTAATAATCTTCAAATTTCTGGAGCAGAACAATTCCACCGGCGTTCTTATCTCCGAACAGTGATATGGCTGCATCCACACGTTTTTGCAAGTTACGGAAGCACACGATATTGCCAAAGGTCTTGATGGAATTAAGAATACGGTTTGTTCTGGAAAATGCCTGTATCAAACCATGCATTTTCAGATTTTTGTCTACCCAGAGGGTGTTGAGTGTTGTAGCGTCAAAGCCGGTAAGAAACATATTCACAACAATTAAGAGGTCAAGCTCCTTATTCTTCATTCGGAGCGAAACATCTTTATAATAGTTCTGGAATTTATCGCTGGAAGTATCGTAATTAGTACGGAACATTCCATTATAATCCCGGATTGCCTGTTCCAGAAAATCTCGGCTGCTCTGGTCGAGAGCAGAGGTATCTTCGCTGTTTTCTTCATCAAGAAGTCCTTGTGTCTCTGGCTCGTCTTCGTTTGCTCCATAACTGTAAATCACTGCAATACGAAGTCTTTTTGTCGGGTCGGCAGCCATCTGTTTTTGAAATTCATAATAATATAATTTTGCCATCGGCACGGAAGCAACTGCAAAGATAGAGTTGAAGCCACTGATACGCTGCTTCTGCTTTATCTCGTCCACGGTATCACGCTTTGCTGAGGCCACCTCGGTAATATTCAACAGACTGTTAAACATATAAGTTTTATCCCCACGATATGTTTTCTGGTCGAAATGTTCCAGAATATAATCGGCAACAAGTGTGATACGCTTCGGTGCTTCCAGTGCTTTCTTCCTGTCGATATCCCACACTTCCTCATCATCAATGTCTGCGTCTATATCCATTGTTTTGATGTAGTCCACACGGAACGGAAGCACATTCTTATCATTGATTGCGTCCACGATTGTATAAGTGTGGAGCTGGTCTCCGAAAGTCTGCTCCGTTGTAAAGAACTGCACATTCCGAACAGTTCCTGCATTAGTCGGGAATATCGGTGTGCCGGTAAAGCCGAACAAATGATATTTCTTGAAATTTTTCACAATAGCTGTGTGCATATCTCCGAACTGGCTTCTGTGGCACTCGTCAAAGATAATTACAATGTGCTTGCCGAACACCTCATGCCCTTTATTCTTTCCTATGAAAGCAGATAGCTTCTGTATGGTCGTTATGATGATGTGAGCATTCGCGTCTTCCAACTGCTTTTTAAGGATAGCTGTTGAAGTATTGCTATTGGCAGTTCCTTTCTCAAAACGGTCATACTCTTTCATGGTCTGGTAGTCCAAATCCTTACGGTCTACCACAAAAAGAACCTTGTCGATATAGGGCAACAGGGAAGCAAGCCGGGCTGTCTTAAATGAGGTCAGCGTTTTACCCGAACCTGTGGTATGCCAGATGTAGCCACCACCAGCGATTGTTCCATATTTTTTATAATTTTTTGCAATCTCAATGCGGTTTAAAATACGCTCGGTTGCAGTTATCTGGTAAGGACGCATAACCATCAGCATTTCTTCGGAAGTGAAGATACAATACCTCGTCAGAATGTTAAGAATAGTGTGTTTTGCAAAAAAAGTCTTTGTAAAATCTATCAGGTCCGGAATGACCCGATTGCTTGCGTCTGCCCAGAAACATGTAAACTCAAAGCTATTGCTGGTCTTTTCCTTTCTGACTTTTCCGGAAGAGAAAGTCTTGATTGCATTGAAGCGTGTGCTGTTGGAGTAATACCTGGTGTTTGTACCGTTAGAAATAACGAAAATCTGTACATATCCAAACAAGCCAGATCCAGCCCAGAAGGAATCTTGCTGGTATCTGTTAATCTGATTGAAGGCTTCACGAATGGGAACGCCGCGGCGCTTTAATTCGATATGAACCAGTGGCAGACCATTCACGAGCACTGTTACATCATAACGGTTATCGTGCTTTGCTCCGTCCTCTACGCCAAGTATGTACTGGTTGATAACCTGTAAGCTGTTGTTATGAATGTTCTTCTTGTCGATCAGCGTGATATTCTTGGTCGAACCATCGTCACGCTTTAAGACTTGCACATTATCCTCTTGAATTTTCCGCGTCTTTTCCTGTATCCGCTCATTGGGATTTGCAATAATACCAGAGAAAAAACACTTTCATTCCTCGCTGGAAAATGTATATCCGTTCAGCAGTTCCAGCTTGCTGCGAAGATTGGCTATTAAGTCCTGTTCCCTGTGAACAGGCAGATACTCATAGCCTTGTTCGAGGAGCAGTCGGATAAATTCTTTTTCCAATGCTGCTTCACTCTGATAGCTGTCTGAACGTACCTTAACAGATTCGTACTCTGTGACAACCGTATTTTCATTGGTCTGTGCGACAATATTGAAATAAGGCACTTTCTTATCTCCTCCTTACTGTTTTCGTTCTTTGAATGACAATAACTTGTCCCTGTAATATTCATACTGCTTTTGACGAGCTTCTATCTCTGCTGGAAGTCCAGCGGAGAGGTCATTGCATAATGCATGGAATCTACCAAGCATATTAACCACACTCTGCTGCTTCTCAATGCTGGGAACTGAAAGGCTATATTCTGAAATAGTTTTTCCTGTTAATGACGCTCTTGTTGTAAATGCACAACGAGAAGCAACATATTGACGAAATTCATCGGCAGCAAAGCAAAAAGCACAATACTCCGGAAGCAGATAATCTGTCTTTGGAGTTGCTTTAATGGTAAACCCATTGAAAACACAATCCCCCATATCATCAAGTATAACTGCCGACCAGCCTACATCTTCGGCGGTTTCCGATGTTCTTGTGAAAAGCACATCTCCACGATTAACCCGAAGTTTCTCTAATTCTGCAGGGGTACATTCCACCAAAGCGGTAACATCCTCTTTTTTAAGAAATCTGTTGTTATACACATCTGTATATCTGATGAATGGTGTTCCTTTTCCGAAAAATTCTTTCCCCTTGCTCAGCCCATTACGGAAATCGAATAAAATTTCCATCGGCAATACTGCATAACCAAATACATACTGAATGAGCTTAACTATCTCCTTGCTGTACCCCCCCGGAATAATTTCATTGGTTTCAGCGAATGTCAATAACAAATCTCGATAATATTCATATTGTTTTTTGCGTGCGTCCATCTCTGCTGGCAAGCCAATTTTCAGATCAGAACAAATCGTTTCAAAATTATCCAGAACACTAACTAAGCGTTGTTGACGTTCAAGAGAAGGCACTGGTACTTTCATTTTTCCTAACGATGATAGGCTAATCGTTCTTTGTGCAGCACCTCGTGCAGCAACATCAGCTTGTGCGTAAAACATTGTGCTTTGCATGGCATGGTACAAATATCGAGAAATCACAACATCATTATTAGGACGCAGGATTGCAATATGCCGCTGAAAAGCGAATTCACGATTACTGTCAATATAAACTGGTGTTCCAAATGAACCGACTACCGTATATAACAAATCGCCTTTTTGTGCTTTTCTCTTTGCATCAAGCCGATTGTAGTATTCTTGTGATACAAACATTGTATTAGAAAAATCTATATTCTTATTTGCATCAATGTTAGAAATAGTGATAAACGGTACGCCGGAATCCGTTTTTGGTGGCGGCATATGGTCGCCATCAGCTATTGTCAGGCAAATATCGGATAGCGTCATAATTGGAATTGTTTTTTCCTTTGGCTGTAACAAGTTATCTCTATAGTATTCGTACTGTTTCTTTCTCGCTGTAAGTTCCGCTGTAAGTTCTGTGAAATTGTCCAGTATGCGGGCAATTTCACTCTGTACCTCTATCGGCGGTACAGGAATCGAAAAATCCTCAATCATTGGCTTTCTTATGGATTTAACCGTTGCACTAACAGCTTTTTTCATAATAAAAGCCTTAAAACAAGCAGAAAAATAGTAATACGCAAATTTCACATCAATGTTACTGTCAATAAAATGTATACGATATACTCTTTGGTGAATAGCATATTTTCCATTAACATAATGGTAAATCTACCCTATACCACCTTCCCCGGGAATAATGATTGCTTCCTCGTCATACTCCCAATCATTCTTACGCTTAACTGTTTGTGAGCGAATAAAAAAGGGGTAAATACCATCTTCCCGGGCTTCATTGCCATTACTACTACCTGTTCCAACTTCTGCTATTTCTCTTATGCTTTTATATTCCACTCCATCTGGACAAAGCTCTTGTATTAAATCTTCTAATCTACTCATTCGCTTGCTCTCCGCCTAATTTATGATACTGCTTTTTCCATGCCCTTGATGGCTTCATTTTCTTTGTTATCCAATTTCGTCCACCTCGATTTCCTCTATAATATTACGAATAGCTTCACGAAGCTCATTTTCTCTCATGACGATTTCTTCAATCTCTGCATTCAGCTTCACAATATCAATTTTTTCACGGGTATCCTCCGCTTCAACATAAGTCGAAACAGACAAGTTATAGTCATTTTCGGTAATCTCCCTATAATCAGCCAAATGTGTAAAATGCTGTACTTCCTCACGCTTTGCAAAAATGTCAACAATTCGCCGGATATTGTCTGCAGTCAGCTTATTATTATTTGTAACCTTGATACACTCATTAGAAGCGTCTATAAACAATGTTTTGTTATCGTTCTTGTTCTTCTTAATTACCATGATACAAGTTGCAATGGACGTACCAAAGAACAGGTTGCCTGGCAGCTGGATCACACAATCCACATAGTTGTTATCTATCAGATACTTACGCATTTTCTGCTCTGCACCTCCACGATACATAATGCCGGGAAAGCATACAATCGCCGCTGTGCCCCCCGTCGCCAGCCAGGAAAGACTGTGCATAATAAAGGCAAGATCAGCCTTACTCTTAGGGGCAAGCACGCCGGCCGGAGCAAAACGAGGGCCATTGATAAGCAACGGATTTTCATCGCCAGCCCACTTGATCGAGTATGGCGGATTGGACACAATCAACTCAAAAGGCTCATCGTCCCAATGCTGTGGACTAATAAGCGTATCTTCACAGGCAATATTAAATTTATCAAAGCCAATATCGTGTAAGAACATATTGATGCGACACAGGTTATAGGTCGTAATATTGATTTCCTGTCCATAGAAACCATTACGGATTGCTTCTTTTCCCAGAATCATTTCCGCCTTGAGAAGCAGAGAACCGGAACCACATGCTGGATCATATACCTTATTGATTTCTGTTTTGCCAACTGTTCCCAACCTTGTCAACAGTTCGGACACATCAGCCGGAGTATAGAACTCTCCACCAGATTTACCAGCATTGCTGGCATACATAGACATTAAGTATTCGTATGCGTCCCCAAATGCGTCAATGGAATGGTCTTTTACATCTCCGAGATTCATTTCCCCCACGCCATTAAGGAGCTTAACCAGCTTCTCATTACGTTTCGCAACGGTAGAACCCAGCTTATTACTATTGACATCATAATCGTCAAACAGTCCGGCAAAATTGCTTTCAGAAGAACTGCCTTTCGCAGATTCCTCTATGTGACGGAACACCTTTTCCAGTGTTTCATTCAGATTTTCGTCTGTAGGTGCTTTTGTTCGCACATTACAGAACAACTCACTGGGCAATATGAAAAAGCCCTTTTCCTCTACAAGTCCTTCTCTTGCTTCTTCTGCTTCATCATCCGAGATAGCAGCATAATCAAAAGCGATGGTGCCAGTTTCGGCTTCCCCAGCGTTAATATAGCTGCACAGATTTTCAGATACATAGCGATAGAACATGGTGCCAAGCACATAATTCTTAAAATCCCACCCATCAACTGCACCACGCAATTCATCAGCAATCGCCCATATCGCACGGTGCAATTCTTCTCTTTCCTGTTCCTTTTTATTGTCAGCCATACTCATTTCCTCCGTTATCTTCCGGTATAAATTCTAACATATCGTCTACATCACAGTTCAAAATACGGCATCTGATTTCTATACGATCAAGGGATATATATCCTTTGCATTTAAGCCGTATAATTATATTTGCAGAGAAACCAACTTCCATCACACGAGTTGGCTTGTTTATGCCCTACATATATGTAGTCACCGATTATCTTTCGTAGTTATTATACTACATTATTAAATTAAGAGTGGTTTTGATTTTTGTTTTTTTTGAGTTAGGTTGCGGACATCGTCTGCCGTATAATATTAATACAATAAAAGACTGGGTCAGCATTCTGCCCAGTCACTAAAAAGCTGCAATTATACTCTGTTTAAAGCAACCACTTCACAATCCCCCTCTGCGCCTTCTCCGTATAATAAAACACATCATACTCATTCCCCTTCTCACTGATCCGTTTCTCCGCCACGATCCCAAACGCTTCCCCAATCTCTGTCAAACGCTTCCGCTTCATCCCGCTAATGAACCGTTCTTCAAAGCAGCCATCATCGATCAGCTTCTGTTCTACCGATTTAATCGTCAGACGCTTCATAATCTCATCATCTCTAAGATCATTGATCTGGCCTATAAAATCACTTAAAGACACCTGCTCTGAATAGTGAAGCTGCTCTGCCAGCTCCTCCGTCATAACAAACTCCGTCTTGCCAGCCTTAGACTTTTTCTTTTTAACAGTGCTAATCTCGACAGGTATTTCCTCTTTCTTCACCAATTCATTGGCCGCACTTTCCCAGGCAGCCATCGCATCGTCTATTGACCACTCGTCAAACTCTACGCTGTCGCTGCTGAAATACAGATCGTCACTGTCTAAATATCCATCGTCCTCTATACCATCTGTTCCAACATTACCAGCAGCGCTTTTCGCATTCCCAACTTCAGCCTTCACACACGCCAAAAATCTCTCCCCATATTTATCAAACTTGAATTCTCCGACGCCGGACACAGTCAGCATATCCGTCTTCGTTCTAGGTTTCACGACACACATATGCACCAAAGTTTTATCAGAGAAAACGATATATGGCGGCACTTTCTCCTCTCTGGCGATCTCGCTGCGGAGCGTCCGCAGCTTATCGAATAAGGCTTCATCAGCCTCTGATAACTCGACTCCCGCCATCTTACCTTTCTTCGGCTTTTTCTCACTCTTCACCTTCGCCGGATGATCCTGTTCTTTTGCCATCTTCATCACTACCGGCTCACCTTCGTCCAGGACCTTTTCAGAATTGGCAGTCAGCTTGACAATTGCATATTCATCGTTCGTTACGGTCAAAAATTCTTGCAGCATAAGGTAATTCATCACCTGCCGCAGCTTAAATGTGGGGACTTTAGCCAGTACCGCATAATATGGATTACTGTCCATTCGATACTGCCGTATCTTAGCCGTATTCGCTCCGTGAACCGTATCTATAATCACATTTACTCCATACCGCTGGTGACAGGAAAATACACAGCCAATTAATGCCTTCGCAATCTCCGTTACATCCACAGTTTCAAACTGGCTGATACAATTCACACAATTACCGCAGTAATTGGAGCCATACTCACCAAAGTATCGCAGAATATAGTCACGCAGACACTCATTCGTAAAGCAGTAGAACGTCATTTTGCGCAGCCGCTCCCGGTCACGCTCCGCTACGATCTGCCGGGTTACCGGGTCCAGCTCCTGATTATCCGTGTTGTTATCAATGAAGAACTGATTTGTAATCACATCCTGACCGTTATAGAATAAGATACACTCACCGGGTTCCTGATCTCTGGCGCAGCGTCCGATTTCCTGATAAAACGCCTCAATACTCTTCGGCATATTATAATGAATTACAAATCTCACATTGGATTTGTCAATTCCCATACCAAACGCATTCGTCGCAACCATAACCTGACAACGGTCATAGATGAAATCGTCCTGATTCTTCCGTCTCTCCGCATCACTCAAGCCCGCATGGTATCTTGTGACAGAAAAACCATCCTCTTTCAGTCTGTCACTTACCTCTTCCACCAATTTTCTGGTCAGACAATATACAATTCCGCATTGATCCGGATGGGTTTCCACAAAATTTTTTAACGCCGCATACCTGTCTTTCGGAGCCTGTACGCCTAAATATAAGTTGGGACGGTCGTAACCGGTAGTTACCACGGTCGGTTCGCGCAGCATAAGAATATCAATGATATCTTCCCTTACTTCCTTCGTAGCCGTAGCCGTGAAAGCGCTGACAATCGGCCTCTCCGGCAGCTTTTTGATAAATTCCACAATTTTCAAGTAGCTGGGACGGAAATCCTGCCCCCACTGCGATACACAGTGAGCCTCATCCACAGCCACCATTGCAATCTTACTATGTAATGCAAAGTCGAGAAACACATCCGTCTCCAGCCGCTCCGGAGCCACATAGATAATAGGATATTTTCCCTCTCTCGCATATTCCAAAGCCTTATAATACTGCCCTGCCGTTAGTGAGCTGTTTAAAAATGCCGCATGAATACCAACCTGGTTCAGCGTCGCCACCTGATCCTTCATCAGTGAGATCAACGGAGAGATGACCAGAGTAATTCCATCCATCATAAGCGCCGGTATCTGGAAACATAACGATTTCCCTGAACCGGTCGGCATAATGCCAAATACGTCCTTTCCCATTATTATACTGTCAATCAAAGTCTCTTGCCCTTCTCGAAAAGTATCGTATCCAAAATACTGTTTCAACACCTGATATTTATCCATTAAGTCCTTATCCTCTTATCGTTCTGTTATTGTTCCTAATGTTTAATATCATACCATTTTCATCATGAATTTACTATGGACTTTTTATATTTTACATTTTGATATCAGATCCAAAACTGCCTTTAGCACATAAAAAAACGGGAGAAAAACCATAACTAATACTTCTTCCGCTTTTAACTATCTTCTATTCACTCTATAAAAACTATCATTACTTAGTATAATAAATCCAAAGCAGCTATCTAGATTTTGTAATATTTCTTCATTTGAATATTTTTTAAGTATATAATTAGATGGCCGTACCGAAGATATTTTATTAGCCTTTGATTCATAATCAGAATAAAACATAATAATTACTTTTGCATCTCGTTTGCGTATATTTCTGGCTGTCTCAACCCCATTTAATCCCTCACCGATACACATATCCAAAATAATTAGATCAAAATCCATATAGTTGTTTAACAGTTCTTCACCACTTAAATACTCAAAAAAGTATTGGTTTTCGGGACAATATTTGCTTTTTTTAATGAGTTTTTCCAATTGCATTATATCATCTCTACAATCATCACATAGAGCTATCTTCATTCCTTTCTTCATTCCTTTCTTCCCACCTTTCGCACTAACCTTAGCCCTCACAATCTCTAAAATCATTTATTATTGGTAAATGTACAAATAATAAAACTCCTTATCTGAGTGCGCAAATCTTTATTTGAAATAATCATCTCATATCCCCTCTTATTTTAACAGTAGTTTTAGAAAACCTCCAGGTAGTCTGCCTTTTTTCCTGTACATCACTCTGGCTCCGTATAAACTGCTGCACCAGGTCCAGCATACACGCCGCATACATTTCATTCCCTGTCATTAAGTACGCCTGGCCCAGGCAGATGAGAAAACGATGCCGGTTGAACTGCCATGTAAAATCCGGACCATATCCCATTCCATATCGAAGAGGAAAATGTGCCTCCTTACCGCATCGGCGGTCCGAAGTACGTGCTCCGCCTCCTCTTGATTCAGCTTCCTGGCAAGCTCTGCCGTTTCCATGGAAGCTGGGCAGTAATAAGTCCGGAAAAATTCTTCTTTTTTCATCGTGTATCTACTTCTATCCCTTAACACCCGAGGTTGCGATTCCTTCCACAAAGTATTTTTGCAGCAGCAGGAACATCATCAGTACCGGAATCAGGGATATGACGATCCCCGCCATAATCAGTCCATATTCGCTGGAATACTGCCCGATTAAACGCTGAAGCCCAATCTGGATTGTTTTTTTCGACTCGCTCTTTAAATAAATCGTCGGTCCCAGGTAATCGTTCCAGGTTGCGACAAACATAAAAATCGTGAGGTCCATTTTTACCGGCAGTTTAAGGCGTATACCGATCTGACGCCGGCTGTATACCGCAGGAAATTCCGAAATCGGTTGTTCTAGAGCATGCATATGGGAGTAATGCATTTTCAAACACACCCTGACACGTCAGATTGAAAAAAAGCCAGGTATTTGATGTCCCTGGCTTTTTCTCTGTATGGTTCACTTTCATGCTTATGATTCAAAAAACAACTTCATATCGTCTTCCACCGTACCAATTCCGGCAATTCCGAACTGCTGAACCAGAACCTTCGCCACATTCGGCGATAAGAAGGCCGGCAGCGTCGGCCCCAGGTGGATATTCTTCACGCCGAGGGAAAGCAGGGCCAGCAGAACGATAACCGCCTTCTGCTCATACCATGCGATGTTGTAGATGATTGGCAGGTCGTTGATATCCTCCAGGCCAAATACTTCCTTTAATTTCAGGGCGATCACGGCCAGTGAGTAGCTGTCGTTGCACTGTCCGGCATCCAAAACACGGGGAATTCCTCCGATATCGCCGAGATTCAGCTTGTTATACTTATACTTCGCACATCCGGCGGTTAAAATGACCGCGTCCTTTGGAAGCGCTTTGGCAAAATCCGTATAATAATTTCTCGATGGCGCCCGGCCGTCGCATCCTGCCATCACAACGAATTTTTTAATGGCTCCGCTTTTCACGGCTTCTACAATCGGCTCTGCCAGAGCAAGAACCTGATTATGGGCGAATCCGCCGACAATACTGCCTGTTTCCAGTTCCACCGGCGACGGACATTGTTTCGCCTGATTGATAATCTGCGAGAAATCTTTCTTTCCATCTTCGCCCGCTTCTATGTGCCTGCATCCCGGATATCCAACCGCTCCGGTCGTGTAGAGCCGTTCCTTATAGCTGTCTCTCGGCGGAACCAGGCAGTTGGTTGTCAGCAGAATCGGCCCGCCGAACGCCTCAAACTCTTCCTTCTGTTTCCACCATGCATTTCCGTAATTCCCCACAAAATGAGAGTATTTCTTAAAAGCCGGATAATAGTGGGCCGGAAGCATCTCTGAATGAGTGTAAACATCGATGCCGGTTCCGTCCGTTTGCTCCAGAAGCTGTTCCAGATCGTATAAATCATGGCCGGATACGAGAATTCCCGGATTCTTTCTGACCCCGATGTTGACCTCCGTAATCTCCGGATGACCATATGAGGAGGTATTTGCCTCATCGAGAAGCGCCATGGCTGTCACTCCGTACTCTCCGGTCTCAAGGGCGAGTGCTGTCAGTTCCTCCGCGGTCAGCGCCGGATTCAGAGTCGCCGCCAGCGCCTTCTCTAAAAATGCCGCCGTGTCTCTTTTGCCGTCTGCCGTGTTCCTGTTTTCCGCCTTTGCCTCCAGAGCCGTGGCATGCTTTAAGTAGGCTGCCATTCCCTTAAGTCCATAGGTAATCAGTTCCCGGAGACTGCGGATATCTTCATCATCCGTGGATAACACACCGACGCTTTTCGCCTTCTCTTCCATATGCTCCGCGTCATCCCAGAGAGCTGCTGGAGACATGGGTTCCGTTCCTGACAGGCTTTTTGCGAACTCTCTTTTCATTTCCAGCGTTTCTTTTATCTTCCGGATTATCGCCTCATCGTCAAAATTACCATTGGTAATCGTGATAAAGAGGTTTTCCACCACCTGGCTGTTTACCTCATCCGGAACGTTCTGATTCTCCTCCCGCATGCGTACCGCCACTTCTGAAAGCCCTTTCGTCACCCACACCAGCATATCCTGTAAAGCGGCCGTACGGGGCCCCTTTCCGCAGACACCTGATTTTGTACATCCGGCGCATCCCGCCGTCTCCTGGCACTGATAGCAAAACATCTTGTTCTCCATATTGTACTTCCTCCATTCTATATTTCCTGCTTTTTAATATCTACAATCAGCTTCTCTTGAATTCGTAATCAGCTTATCATAAAAAGCGGCCGCAGTATGTTGCAATTGCAACGGACTGCGGCCTTTTTTATTTTTTTAATTTATGAAATTGAAATGAAACTTCACAGCTCCTGCAGCCTTTTCTCCGTCACCATAAGCCCCTTTTCGTAGCCATCGATCTTGGCGTTCAACCGGTCTAATGAGACCTGCATGGCGTTCATCCGCTCAACCAGCTGTTCTCTCTGTTCAACCAGAAGATTCTTCCTGGCATCAATCGTTAAGTCTCCCTGGCGAAACAGGGCTACATACTCGATCAGCGCCTCAATCTGAACTCCGGCCTTCCTCATACAGATCATTAGCTCAATCCATCCGCAAGAAGCGTCGTCATAATTACGAATTCCGCTTTTCGTCCGCGGAACGGGCGGAATCAGACCAATCCGCTCGTAATAGCGCAGTGTATCCGCAGTGATATCATATTTTTTGCTTACCTCTGCTATGGTCATTTTATCTCTCCTTCTGTTTCACTCATCCAGTGTATACAAAACATAGTTCCTCGTTCCGACTCCGATCGCTTCCGCGTGCTCCACGGTATGGATTCCGTGGCGTGACTCGATTCGCTCGATGAGTGCCGATCCGTCGGGAGCATCATAGACCTGGTCCACGCAGGCCTGGTCTAAGGCCACCGGGTCTAAGGAAGCAAAGATTCCGATATCGTTCATTTCCGGCGGAGCCGGGTGGGAATCACAGTCGCAGTCCACCGAGAGATGGTTCATCACATTGATATAGAGGATGGAACCGTTCCTGTAATCGGCCACCGCCTTGGACGCTTCCGCCATGGACTCCAGGAAATCATCCTGAGGTGTGTCGATTCCAAACCCGATTGTTTCCTTTCCCGCACTGTGAATCAGACTCTTCCCCATAGCTGATGCAATACCAATGGACATATTTTTAAGCACGCCGCCGAAGCCGCCCATGGCATGCCCCTTAAAATGAGCCAGATTTACGATAAAATCATAGTTTGCCAGATGCGAGCCCACCATGTCCTCTTTTAAATGAACACCGCCCGCCACCGGAATAGCGATGGAACCATCTGCATCCATAATATCATAAGGCGCGATGGTTGAAAAGCCATGCTCCTCCATTACTTTACAATGGGATTTGGTATCGGCCCTTCTTCCGCCGTATGCCGTGTTGCATTCCACAATCGTACCGTTTACCTCTTTTACCAGCGGTTCTATCAGCTTGAATGACAGGAAATGATGGCCTCCCGGCTCTCCGCTGGAAATCTTCACCGCCGTTTTTCCCGCTGCCTTCATGCCTAATGCCCGGTAAGCGCGCATCAGGCCTTCCGGGCTGATATCCTTTGTCATGTATACGGTACCCGTCTCTTTCTTGGTGCTGTGTACCTGATTCATTACTATTTTCATCTGCTGTACCTCTCACACTTTCTTTATCCATTCCAAAATCCTTTTTTCCGGAGTTACAAGCCGCGCGCCGTCGAAACGGACATTTAAAATCTCCCCAATCTCAGAATCCGGACAGGCACCTTTTATGTCCTTCGCGGTATGGCCAATCCATCCGCCGTTTGTGGCAAATGGCAGAATCGTCTTTCCGGCCAGCTTATACTGCGCCAAAAATGTCTTTACCGCCGGGGCAAACGTATACCACCATACCGGCATTCCCAAAAATACGGTGTCATACTCCTCAGGATTCACTTCCAGCGGCAGGATCTCCGGCATAAATCCCCGTTTCACTTCGTCCTGCCCCTGATCCACCACCACATCGTAGTTCTCTGAATAGGGCACCACGGTCCTCAGCTCCGCCGCCCTTAATCCTGTCTCGCGCTGTATCATTTCCGAAATTTTTTTCGTATTTCCACTGTAGGAATAATAGATAATGACTGCTTTCATCGTGTTCTCCTTCCTTTTTGTATTACCACTGTACTACCTGGAGTTAACTCTAAGTCAAGAGGTTTTTTGCAGCTTTTCCCTTTTGCAGCTTTTTGTAAATCAAATAAGCAGTTACCTCAAATCCCCAAAAGATCAAAAAGGCAGCCAGAATTAATCTGACTGCCTCCTCACTTCACAATAACAAAACACCTTACCGCACATACATTATTTCAATCCACATTCTGAGTTCAGTATACAAAACTCAGAATGACATAATAGCTATACTGACATTTTATCCGGTTGTCCGGATTGTTTTGACCTCATGTCAGTGGGGAATATCTGCCCGCCACTGCCGCTAAGTTTGTTTTTGCGATTCATCTCCCACCTATAGAGGCCGGGAGAATTCTCGTTGATTTTGTTAAATTGCTGCAAACAGTACTCTTATTTCAAATACTTTCTCAACACCCCTCTGACCGCCCCCTTACCCGCGATCTCTTCCCGCACCATCTCCGTAATATCGTCTCCGATTCCCGCCTCATACAGGTCGATACCGAAAATATTCGCGTTGCTCAGAATCGGCCGGAGCTGATCCTTTAAGCTGTCCGGATCTCCCCATGCGATTCCGGCCATCTGCTCCTGCAGCTCGGGAATCATGGGATCCGGGGAAAGCTCAAACGTTTTGCCGTCGTCATCGACAGCAAGCAGATACCGAAGCCAGCCGGCTATGGCCAGCTGAATCCCCTTCAGCTTTTTCGCGTCGCCGTATTTGTGAACGCAGGCCTTAATATTTTCCCCAAAACGGATTCCAACCATCTGTGAAGTATCCACTGCGATACGCTGCGGTGTATCCCCAAGGTACGGATTGGAAAAGCGCACATTGATGCACTCGTCAATAAACGCTTTCGGTGAAATAATACCGGGATCCTCTACAAACTCCATGCCTTCCTGCAGCCCCACCTTTTCAGCCAGCTTAACCAGCTCCGGATCACTCATCTGATCAGAAAAGAGCTTAAAGCCCAGCATACACCCGTACGGCGCCAGAGCGGTATGGATCGGGTTTAAGCAGACCGTAACCTTCATCCGCTCCGCCTTGTTCACGGTTTCGCGGCTAGTCATATAGACTCCGGCCTTCTCGAGAGCCGGACGTCCATTGGGGAAATGGTCCTCCACCACCAGATACTGCGGTTCTTCCGCATTTACAAAAGGTGCTATGTACGTCTGCTTATCGGTAACTACAATATCCATGTCCTCCACTCCGGCGTCCTGAAGCATCGCTCTCACCGCTTCACTCGGCCTCGGCGTGATCTTATCTATCATGGACCATGGAAATGCAATCTTCTCCTCGTCACTGATATAGCTTAAAAATTCCTCATCGACAAATCCCTTCTTTATCCATTCCCGGCCGATTTCCAGCACTGCGCTGCGAAGCTTCTCCCCATTATGGGAGCAGTTATCCATGGAAACAAGCGCCAGCGGCTTCGCTCCTGCCCGATACCGCTCAAGGAGCATGGCGGCTATGATCGCAACAGCCCCTGCTGCCCGGTCCGGACCATAGTCAATATCGTCCTGAATAAAGCGGTAATACTGTCCGTCCGCACCGCGCAGCGCATATCCCTTTTCCGTGATCGTAAAGGAAACCATCTGCAGACTCGGATTGGCAAAGATCTCTCTTAAGCGCTGCCTGTCATTCGTCCCGTCAGGCAGCCCCTTCAGTGCTTCCGTGAAACAGCCGAATACCCTTTTTTCTGTCGTTCCGTCGTTATTTAAGATCACCGACAGGGAAAGATTGTCGTAGGGCTTATAGATCCGGTCGATGGTTTCATAGTCAAATGTCTCCACACAGACGATCCCCCGGTCCATCAATCCGTCTGTGATCAGACGATCCGCAATGCTGCCAATAAAAATACGAAAAATATTCCCAATACCAAAATGAACCCAGACTGGCGCTTCTTTTGTCCGCTGCGCCAGTTCTTCCAAATCATAGAATGGCAGTTCGATTCCTGCCTGATTCCATATCTGTTTGTCCTTTATTCCTTCTAAAGTAAGTTTCATATACGGCTCCTTTTGTAAAAAATGATCACTATCCCCGCTGCCATTTTACCCTCCGAAACAAAAAGCATCTGCAAATACATACTCGATCTACTCGTCCAATTACTCTAAAATGAACACCGCTGCATAAATCAAGTGTATCATAAACGCTGTTATTATTCAATTCATGATCGTATTTATCGGCCACACAGTAACAGTTCAGCCACACACTAAAACAAAGGTTTTACTCCATACCAAAAAGGACCGACTGTATTTGAATGCCACTCATCCAAACACCGATCTGTCCTTTTTCGCTCAAATAAATCAATCCATTGTTACGAAAATTCTTCTTTCTCTTTATCCCGCCGTTCTTACCGCCGCCCTTACCGCTGTCCTGCACATAAACACCGTTCCAAACTGCGCCAGCGTCAACAGTAGCAGACTGAATATCTGGGCTTTTAAGGCTGCCCCCGACACCGTATTGATAAACGCGAACGCCCCAAGGCCGATACACCGCCCGGTCACCACGAATATCTCGTGAAACGCCAGAAGCTCCGGTGAAAAATCTTCGATCTCCTTCACACTCTGTGAGACATCGAAAAATGTGGTATAGCAGGATATTTCAATCATACCGGCCAGAAATGCATTCACCGCCGCAAACAGAATCACCACAACCGGATTCAAAAAACAGTAGCAGATCATCGTAATTCCAGTCAGCCCGGTAACAGCCAGAAGCATAAACCTGCGCCGGTTATCCGGCCGGAAGGTATGGCTCATAAACCAGAAGGACAGGATCGACACAAGCCCCGTCAGAAGAGAATTACACCCGATCAGGAACTCGCTCTTAATGAGCTGATACAGAATAATGTTCAGAATGAACATAAAGGTTCCTTCCCTGACCCCCTTAACAGTCTCCCCCAGCAGTCCATAGAGAATCTGACGATTCTCTCCCATCAGCCGGATAAATGCCCCATACCGCACATTTCTCTTTTCCTTTTTTACCTCCCCCGGCAGTTTAAATACAGCGGCCATAGCAAGAAACGCAATGGCAAAAGCCAGTATAAAGATTGCCACATACCCCTTCACGCCGCCGATTGCAGACAGAATGCTGCCTGCCAGAAACGGTACGGTTAAGTTCACTCCCGCGCTCAGCGTGCTGATGATTCCCATTCCGCTGTCGCGGTTGGTGACATCCGTATAATCCAGAATCATATGACCATAGCTGATATAATAAAAGCCATCTGCCATTCCATTAAACAGCCCGAAAAGCATATAGCTGGTTCCCACATAAGGCTGAAACAGGATATAGCAGAGATAAAGGATATTATAACCAATGATTCCGACAGTGGCCGTCACACGGCATCCCGTCTTGTGCATGATCTGCGCCGAGACAAACATCGTCAGTGCACATGCCGCGAAAATCGCTCCATTATAAAACAGGGTGGAGTTTACATCTCCGGTCTGGTTCATCAAAAGGGTATTGATAAAAATAGCAGGAATCCTCGTAAATACCAGGAAAAGCGTATGTACCAGCAAAAACAGATAGTAATTATGGCTGAGCATCGTTCCCCCGAGCATGCACTTTACTTTCCATTTGATACCGCTTTTCCTATTTACCGTCTGTTCAGTCACATCTTCAACCTCACTTAACCTTTCCGGTTATTGACCACTTACTATTGCCTCCCGGCGTAAATACGCCGGGCGGTACCAGTACTGCACTTACGTAACGCTGTACTGACTTTATTCACCATCACGAGTTTCCGTGGCAATCAAAAACAGGCGTGCGCTTTTTGGAGCCAGGCTGACCGTTAAACAGTTTCCATTGACGGTAAATGAGGTCTCCTTCTTTTCCGGATAGATACAGGAGACCTCGGCTGCCGCACCGGATTTTCCTTTCAGGGGGATCTCAAATGATTTCTCCCCTTCACCCCCGGTTCTCCAAACTGCCAGATACTGTTTTCCGCCATTTGTCAGGCCATAGCTTATGTATTCGTCAGACATGGAGGCAAGACCGGTCGGCCAGCAGGGAATTCCTTCCCGGATATCTTTCCGGATCTTTTTATAGCAGGCGATTCCCTCCCGCACATACTGCATGCGCTGCTCCCCGATCTGCCCTAAATAACCGCTCTGGTGAATGCGGAACAGCATGGCATTTACCATGTTAAAGATCGTCTCCTCCTCGGTTCCTTCTACCAGCGGATAGGACCAGATTGCCGCCTGCTCCGGCGCGCATGCCGTCGCACAGTTTGCCGCGATCGCCGCCATTTTGATGTAATCCGTCTGGTCGGTTACAGACTGGATGCTCTGGCGTGCCAGCATGGAATACTCCATTCTCATACCGCCGCTGCTGCAGTTTTCAATAATCAGGTCGGGATACGCCTCGAAGATTTCATCCAGCCATCCCAAATACGCCCTGGTATGAGAAAGCAGTCCCTCCCCCGCTGAATCCGCATGGTAATCGGTTCCTACGCCGGTATCAATATTGTAATCCATCTTGATATAGCCAACGCCGTATTCCTCTACCAGTCGTTTGATGACTCCGGTGGCATAGTTCCGCACCTCTTTATTTCTGAAGTCCAGCTGATACCTGCAGTGGTCAATGATGGGCCTGTCGTTTCTCTGGAAGAACCAGTCCCTGCTGACTCTGGAGGCCATAGGACAGTTGATCCCCATCACCTCCAGCTCCAGCCAGAGTCCCGGAACCATACCTTTATCCCGGATATAACGGATCACTTCCTCGATTCCTCCTGGAAAACGCCTGTCGCTGGGCAGCCACTCTCCGACTCCATCCCACCAGTGTCCGTCGGAATACCAGCCGCAGTCCACACAGAAATACTCGCAGCCCGATTCCGCGGCCGAATCGATCAGCGGCTTTAAGACCTCTGTGGTCGGATCACCCATCAGACAGTTCATATAATCGTTAAAGATGACCGGCAGCTTCTCGTTGTCCTCATTTTTCCTGCGGATTCTGCGCCTGTACTTCGTCAGCTCTGCGACTGCCTTCTGAAATTCTCCCTCTGCCGCCGATACCGTACACGGTACCGAGAAAAAGTGCTCGTCCGGTTTTAAAAGCTTTAAAAATCCATTTTCCTGGTAAGTCGGTCCCCCGGCCTGGACATAAAGAGTTCCGCGGATATCGCTGACCTCCCAGTGCCACGATCCGCTCGTCTCGATCTGCCACATCAGGGACTGATCCAGCTCTGTATTATAGTAGCAGCCCATGGGCAGATGCTCCACACACGCCCAGCTTCCCGTATTGGAGACAGCGATCCGTTTCATGGAAAAGGAATTTACCGCGTCATATCCCAGCTCATTTAAGGTGTACTTTTTCCACTGAGCCTCGCCAAACCAGGTATTGTGCGGAATATAGAGAATTCCGGTTTTATCTCTGGCCCCTTCCGCCTGTTCCGTGAGCCCGGTTAAGGCAAACGAAGATACATACTCCAGCGCATACTCCTCCTCAGAATGGTTTACGACCTCATTGACAAAATTGACTGCAGCTATTCCGTCGTAGAACTGGATATGCGTAATCAGCTCCAGTCCTTTGTATTTTTGAATTACTTCCAGTTTTCTTCCGTAATCATTCCGGTAATCCCGGTGGTCCTCATACGTCATGAGCAGGGACGGGCTGCTGCCTGTGTGCTTCAGACCATGGTGGTCATTCTGATTGAAACCGCTAGCCTGAAGCTCCGCCAGAGTGTACACAGAGACGTCGTCATCTCCGATCTCCATCTCCTGAGGATGAGAGGAAAAATGCAGCAGCCTGACCGCTTCTCCCTTTTTCAACCCCAGATTTAAGTAAATTCCATTTTCAGCAATGTTCATGTCTAATTTTCTCCTTTACCCTTTAATACCGGTCTGCGCAATTCCTTCAATAAACTGCTTCTGGCATGCAATATATAACAGCAGCATGGGAACCGTGGCGATCACACTGCCTGCCATCAGTGCGCCCTTATTGTTGTTGCAGATTCCCTGCAGGACGGTCAGTCCGGGCGCCAGAGGCATCCGGTTTAAATCATTGTTGGCGATGAGCGGCCACATTAAGTCCTTCCATGCAAACAGGGCGGTAAAAATCGCCAGCGAAGCCAGGCTGGACCGGGTCACCGGCACCATGATCTTAGTAAACACCTGCCACGGATTACACCCGTCAATCACGGCAGCCTCCTCCAGCTCCTTCGGCAGCGCCATATACTGCTGGCGCAGAAGGAACGTGCCAAACGCGCTGACCAGTGCCGGAAATATCAGTGCAAATACCGTATTTAACAGCTTGATCTTCGATAACATCATATACTGAGGTACAATAAAAATCTGTCCCGGTACCATCATCTGCATGAGTACCAGTGTGAACAGCAGCCTCTTAAACGGAAATTCCATCCTGGCAAATCCATATCCGGCCATACTGGAAAATATGACCGCGCAGATCACGCGCCCCAAAATCATCAGAATCGTATTCAGATACAGGCGCAGAAACGGAACTGCCTCCAATGCCTGCTTATAATTTTCCAGATATCCGAAGCTCCCGGGAAGAATCTTCATGGGAATGGACATCTGCTCACCGACCGTTTTGAAGGAAGATAAAATCATCCACAGGAACGGAAACAGCATCACAATACTGCCCAGAATCAGAAGGAGATGGGTTACCACGTGTTTTTTACTGTTGTTTGCTTCCACTTTACTCCCCTCCTATTCGTAATGTACGATTTTCTTCTGCGCCACAAACTGAAGTCCGGTGAAAATCAGAATCAGACACAGTGCGACAATTGAAATTGCCGAGGCATACGGCTTATCCTGTACGACAAACGCCTGCCTGTAATACTGGTACATGATTGTACGGACCGAGTCCATGGCCTTTGACGTATTTGCATTATAAAGCATATAAATCAAGTCAAACTGCGTCAGAGAGCCGATAAAGCCCGTTATCGTCAGGAAGAATACGCTGGGAGAAATCAGCGGGACGGTAATCTTAAACAGCTTCACAAAGCCGCCCGCCCCGTCGATCTCCGCCGCCTCATAGTAGACTCTCGGCACATTGGTGATGGCCACGATCAGTATGATAATCTGCTGTCCCAGACCGCCCCATATGGCGATGATAATCACCGACATCAGCGCATATTTCGGATCGTGCAGCCAGGAATGTGTCGCGCCGCCCAGACTCTTGATCACATAATTCAAAAAGCCAAATTCCGAGTTGTAAAGCCATGCCCATACCATGGTGACGGCCGCAGGCGCAGCCACCATGGGTGTAAAATAAATAACACGGTAAACGCTTCTTCCCCTGATCTCCCTGCTCATGAGCCATGCCAGAAGCAGGCTGATAAAGATACCGCCCGGTACGGAAACAGCGGAGAAAATAAGCGTATTTCTAAGTCCGATCCAGACCTCCCGGTCCTTTAGGACCCGTGTGAAATTATTCAGGCCGCTGAACACATACTCTTCAAAGCCTGTGCTGGTCGAAAAGCTCAGCAGAAGTGTTTTGAAGATCGGATAGATATTGAGAATCAGCAGTCCTATGATTGTCGGCGCAACAAAGAAGTAGCCCCATAGATACTTTTTATATTTTCGTTTGTTCATATTATTACTTCTCCGTTGCCAGAATTTCATTGATCTCTTTCGCAGCCTGGGTAAATGCCTCTTCTACGCTCGCTTCCCCGTTAAATATTTTCGCCACGTAAGTATTCATGACCTCGGACCATTTTGTCTTGCTCTCCGTTCCTACAAACTGTACCCCGTAATCCATGCTCTTCAAAATAGCGCCGGTATCATATAAATCGTCATGTGCCTTTGCCCAGTCGGCATCTACCCCCGTAAATGCCGGAATGGCCGGCCCGTTAATGGAATCTAACATCCCCTGTTTGGAGCCTGCATAGGCGACAAACTTCTTTGCTGCTTCCATATTCTTACAGTCGCTGGGAACAGACAGCGCCAGGCCGTTCATCTGTGTGGCCTTGATGCCGGCAGGCCCTGCCGGAAGCTCTGTGATGGCAAACTTATCTTTTACAAGCTCATTTTCCGTGAAATAGCTCAGTTCCCAGTTGCCAAAGGTCTGCATGGCAACCGTACCCGTTGCAAATAACTCAATATAGTTGACTTCCGCCATCATTTCATTGGAAGGTGAATAGTTGGCGTTCATATTCATATACCACTCCATCGCCTCAATGGATTCCGGCTTGTCCAGCCCGGACTGGTGTGTTGTCTCGTCGATGATGCTGCCGCCGTTTTCATACAGGAAGTTTCCCCAGCCTTCCTGATCGTGGTTGTATGCGGCAAATCCATAGACGCCGTTTTCCTTATCGGTCAGCTTCTTCGCGGCTTCCTCCACATCGTTCCAGCTCCAGTCCGCGTTCGGATACTCTACGCCCGCTTGATCAAACAGCTCTTTATTGTATACAAGCACGACACAGTCCTTGTCCTTCGGCACTCCGTAATGGGCATCGCCAAATGTATACAGCTTCGTTACTCCTTCCGGATAATTATCGTAGCTGAAGGTATCATCGTACTGAGTTAAATCATCGAGCTGCGCCAGCTTGCCGCCGTTTACATACTTTGCGACTACGTTGGTATGCATGGTCACGATATCGGCCATATTTCCGCTGGTTGCCGCGGCCTCCAGTTTCGTCCAGTACTCCCCCCATGGGGTGATCTGTAAATCTACTTTGATGTTCGGGTAAATCTTCTGAAATCCGTCGATGGTATCCTGAATCTGCCCCCGCTGATTCTCATTCCACGTCACATAGGTGAGTGTAACTGCATCTCCCCCGCCGGCTGCTGCCCCGGCCGCTGCCTCTGACGCTGCCCCCGCTGCTGCCTCGCTGGTCTTCTCTGCAGTTGTACTGCCGCTTCCCCCTGACCCGCATGCGCATAAGGATACCACCATTGCCGCTGCAACAAAAAGTCCTGCCAAATTTTTCTTCATAGTAACTGCCCTCCAATTTTTTTATTTATTACCGCGGTCAACGAGCCAGGCAGACATGCCCACATGTCCATCCGCCGGCGGCCGCGAGAGTCAAAATCCCCGCTTCATACGGGTGATTGACTACTTTGGTTCACTGCTTTACATATATTAATATACACGGAATTCATGGATGTTTCTACCGTTTAAAATAAGGTCTTTTTTTATTAAGAAGCTATTATTTATTACATTTTTTTGACAGTGGGGATTTTATGCGGTAGGATAGATTGAGACGGTTATATGGAAGATCGAGAGGAATAAATAAAAAGGAGAAACTGCCATGGCATACGAAAACGCTTATCAAATTACGAATCCGGACTGCGTCCTTCTGCCCGAAGAAATCTGCTATATGAACTGGCAGAAATACTATATGGACTACCATCAGCATCCGGCCGGATCCATCGAGTTTAATTACATTGTAGAGGGAACCTGCTATTACGATATTGCAGGTGAAATTTATAATCTGAAGAAACGAAACCTGATGATCGTCAACGGAAATACGCCGCACAAGCTGATTTCCCCTGATTCCTGCATCAATATGAGTATTAATTACTATCAGTCTGAGCTTACGCCTTCCATCGGCACGCTCTCCGCCCTTGTCAAAGCCTATCCCTGCCTCGGCACATTTTTTCAGCACTTGAATACCGGCCTGGTAATTCAGAATGCGCGAAATATCTTTCACCTGCTGGAGGAGATCTGCAATGAGACCAATAATAAAAAAGACCCTTACTACTTAAATATTCTCGTCAATAAGGCCTTGATCGAGGTCGTCCGCCTTCTTTCCGCCGAAAAAAGCCCCACAGATACTTATGTGGAGCAGATCAAAAACTATATTAATTATCACTTTTTTTCCATTGAGAATATTGATGAGATCGCATCGTATGTAGCGCTTAACAAGGTCTATCTTCAAAAGATTTTTCGCGAAAAGACGGGGCTTACGATCTGGAATTATCTGACTAAGTACCGCATGGAAAAGGCCGTGTACTTTCTTCTCCACTCCGATACTCCGATCAGCGATATCGATGAGCTTGTGGGGATAAACTCCAGGCAGAACTTTTATCTGTTGTTTAAGAAGCAGTATGGGATGTCGCCCTCGGAGTATCGGAAGAGATTTAAATAAAATACGGCAGCAGTTTTTCCCGCCGCCCTGAACTGTTGCAAAATACAAATAATTTTCTCTCTTGACATTGTCTATCCAATATGTAACAATAGTTACACAACACTTGTGACACATCAATTCTAAAACAGAAAGGCAGACGCTTATGCCGCCAAAAGCAAAGATCACAAAAGAAATGATATTAAACACGGTCCTCAAGATCACGAAAGAAACAGGCTTCGAAGCAGTGAACGCAAGGAGTATTGCCGGCAGACTGCAGTGTTCTACCCGTCCGATCTTCACCTGCTACGAGAATATGGAGGAATTAAAAAAGGAATTTCTTGATTTTGCATACGAATACTATAACCGGTATGTGATCGATTTCAGTCATACTGAAGATGTAAATCCCTCCTTATTATTGCCTCTTTCGTACCTTGAATTTGCAGAGGAAGAAACAAACTTATTTAAACTGTTATTTATCAACGATATGGATTTGAATATGACCGAGGCAAAGGATTTTTATCATGAATCCGATAATGAAAAAAGGGCGGCACTCTTTTCCAAAACCATCGGTGTAGAGTTAGAACGTGCAAAGGTAATCTTTTTGGATCTGTTCCTTTATACTCACGGCATAGCAGTCTTAACAGCGGCCAAAAAGATCTCATTTGACAGGAACCATGCGGAAAAGATGTTGATGAACCTGTTATCCGCCCTGATTCATCAGGAAAAACCAGACGCACCCCAGCGGTAGAAGGAGTCCCCTATGACAGCAAACCAATACTTAATTGATTTTTACAATCAATATGACGAAGACAGCCGGCTGGCCTTAAAGCATGGATCGGTTGAATTTCTCACCACAATGCGCTACATTGAAAAATATAGAAAGCCCGGTGACCGGGTGCTTGAAATCGGAGCCGGAACCGGCCAGTATTCTCATGCACTGGCACGTCAGGGCTGTGCCGTGGACGCGGTGGAACTGGTCGGCCATAACATCGATGTTTTCCGTAGTAACACCCAGGCAGGGGAAAACATAACGATCACCCAGGGCAACGCCATGGACCTGTCCGCATTTCCGGACAATAAATATGATATCACGCTTCTGCTAGGGCCGCTGTATCACCTTTACACCAAAGAGGATAAGCTGCAGGCTCTGCGCGAGGCGATTCGCGTAACAAAACCGGGCGGCGTGATCTTTGCTGCGTATGTGATATCCGACGGCTGCCTCCTTGATGAGGGCTTCCACCGCGGCAGCATTAACGTCGCCGAATATATAGAAAAGGGCCTGCTTGATTCCCGGACATTCGCCGCCAAGTCAGAGCCAAAGGATTTATTTGAGCTTGTAAGAAAAGAGGACATCGATGATTTGATCTCCGCCCTTCCTGTAACCCGTCTGCATTACGTCGCGGCAGATGGCTGTGCCTTATTTATGCGCGAAGCCGTAGACGCCATGGACCGCGACGCGTTTGAACTGTATTTAAAATACCATTTTGCAGTCTGTGAACGCGAGGATTTAGCGGGCATTACGAGTCATGCCATTGACATAGTAAAAAAGTCAGACACTCCTTGCACAAAATCTCAATCTATATTATCCTGATATAACAGCCATCATGGCCACGGCAGGCTTCCATTCCGGATACGTCTGCCAAATACCGGCAAAGGAGGCCGCCATGAGATTATTAATCGCAGAAGACGATCCTGAAATGCAGAAAATCCTAAAGCTTTATCTCCAGCGTGAAGGCTATCTGGTAAACGTGGTTTCCAACGGCCGTGCCGTCGTTGATTTCCTGACAGAGCACCCGGTTGATCTGGTACTGCTGGACTGGATGATGCCGGTTCAGGATGGAATTCAGACCTTAAAAGAGATCCGTCTTTTAAACATACCCGTTAAGGTGCTCATGCTGACGGCCAAGGGTGAAAACGAAAGCGAGATAGCCGGACTTTCCTGCGGCGCCGATGATTACCTGCGGAAACCGTTTGACATACAGGTTCTTTTACTTCGCATAAAAAAACTGTGCAACGCGGCCGATGTCCTGCAGTTCCATGATATCCGCCTGAATCCGGTCACAATGGAAGTGACAAAAGACCATCAGAAGATGGTCCTCACCAAAACAGAGTTTGAACTTTTAAAATATTTTCTCTCCAACCCAAACATCGTATTGTCACGGGAACAGCTTTTGAACCACGTATGGGGGATGGATTTTGAGGGAGACCCCCGCACCGTCGATACGAATATCCGCCGTCTTCGAAAAAAGATGGGCGAGGACCTCATCCGGACGCGTATCGGCATGGGCTACGTGATGGGAGGCGGCCATGACTAAAGGAAAGCGGCGCTTCCACCGGCTGTCCACCAAGTTCATCTGCGGTACGGCAGCGATTCTGGCCCTGATCCTGGCCGCCACACTTTTCGTCAACTCGAAGGTGGCGGCGCGGTACTATCTACGTCAGCAGACAGAGTATGTCAGCCAGGTCGGCAGCCGCATAAAAGAATATTTAGAAGCCGGAATGTCACCGGACGAAGCCGTCGCCAGCCTGGAAAGCTCTGATAATGTTCTGATCACGTACGCTGCCAATACTTCCGATTACGATGCGTTAAGCAGCAGTCTGCGGGACAAATTCCGCGAGAAGGGTCTCGGTTTTCAAAAATTCTGGTTATGGGATCAGGATTATCTGTCCGCCGTCCGGAAGGGTTCCCAGTTCCGCCTTTACCAGCAGGACAAGCTAAACTATGGTATTTTAGTCGAGTACATCCCGGTGGGTTCCAATTTGTATGCGGTCGCCGCCATTATTCCCAATACGGCGGACTTCATCGGGATTATCAACCGATTCAGCATCCTGCTTCATGTCATTTCCCTGATTATCGCCGTGATACTGCTGTATTTACTGGTAAAACATATCACCAATCCGCTGCGCCGCATGGAGCGTTTCTCGCAGGAGATCGCCCGTCAGGAGTACGGTTCCCTGCATATCAACACCCGCGATGAGCTGGAGCACGTTGCGGACAGCATGAACCAGATGAGCATTTCCATACAGCAGTATCAGAAAATGCTTCAGGCCAAAAATCAGCAGATGGAACAGCTTTTAAACGACGTAGCCCACGACTTAAAGACTCCCATCTCCCTGATCGGCATGTATTCCTCCGGAATCAGGGATGGGCTGGACGACGGCACCTTTTTAGAAACCATCATTCAGCAGAACAACAGGATGTCACAGATGACAGAACGGCTTCTGAACCTGTCGGGAATTGAGCAAAAAGTGCATCCTTTGACCACCATCAGGCTGGATCTGCTGCTTTCTGAATGCATCGGGGAGCAGAAACTCTTTCTTTCCAAGCGGGGTCTTAGCCTGAACACAGCCGTCACACCGGATCTGGAAATCACGGGAAATGCAGAGCTGGTCACGGAACTGTTTTCCAACCTGCTCTCCAACGCAGTAAAATACGCCGTCTCCGGCACCGTACATGCAGAACTCGGCAAAAATGATGGGCAGTGCTGTTTTCGGCTCACAAACGAACTGGGAAATGACGATCTGGACACAGAACGGATCTGGGAACCTTTCTATGTCGGTGAGCCCTCCCGCAATAAGGCGCTGTCCGGTACCGGACTCGGTCTGCCGATCGTCAAAAAAATCGCTGATACGTTCGGATATCAGGTCCGCTGTATACGGGAAGGCCATGTTATTACATTTGAAGTCATTTTCTAGAATCTGCCGTTCCTGCTCTGCCGGATCGTTCCTCTGTATATTGCAGAGCCAGACAGAACAGAGCGATCAGCGCCGCCGAAAGGATCACACCGGCCACAATATCAGTAAACCAGTGTACGCCAGAGAGCATTCTCCCGACTACCGTTAATACAAGGATCAGAACAGCCGCGGTATCCGCTGCCATCAGCCACCCTCGCCGCTTTCGCAGATAATCGTGAAATTCGATCATCGCCGTAGCCATAATGCAGATGGAGGCCATCGTATGGGAAGATGGGAAAGACGCCTCCAGTACTGACCCCTGTGTGAGAATGACGGGTCTGTAATTGATAACAACGACCTCGAAGAACACATAACAGGCCGCAAGGATACCGTAAAATGCACCCAGCACCAGAATCGGGACATCGACCTTCCGGATGCTTCTGCGCGTTACAAGCTGGAACAGCCCCACCATGGCAAACCCGAACGCAGTCGCCATGGCGGCCGCGCCCAGCCATTCGCTTACGTTATACCACAGCGGATTCACACCGAACAGTTCAAATACGAATTTGTTGACAGAAGCGAAACCGACGGACGACTGTTCCGGTCCGATCGGTCTTACATCAATCGTTTTAACCATAACCGTAAAAATTATAAAGAGTAAAAACAGACTTGCTGCCATGATGAGAGATTGTTTTGATTTCTTAAGCATTATCATGTATCCTTCCTTTTCATTACGAGATTGCTGCCTGCAGGCTGTATTGAGATTATCTGCTTTCCACTGAAAAAAGACAAGAAACTTACTGTCACAACGACAAAAAGGCCCCGACACGTATCGTGTCAGAGGCCTTTTTATCACGTTTTTACGAAGATTTCGCCTGATGCTGTTTACGATTCATTATGTAATACAGCACTGTGATCTTCAATACGAAAAACAGAAACATCAGAACTGTCACATATGGTTCCCTCGCCGCGGCAAAAAAACAGATTGCAGCCGCGCTCAAAGCGACCGAACCGTTGGTGACCCTGCTCAGCCACACCTCTTTTTCATAATGAGTCAAAATCAGCCTGATTATTCCTAAAACTATCAAAAAGCCAAAAATGACCCAGTATATCATGAGATTTATTTTTGTTGTATCCGTAAAGGACAATAGATTTACATGGTAAATATGTCCGCCCTCCGGTTTTCCATACAGCGGTAAAAAAATGAAGGCGGCCGCCATCACATCGATGATACCGCCCATCAGTCCGTATACTTTTTTTATATTGGAACGATTTTCACATTCCGCCAGACTGATCAGTTCGTCACCGGATAACAGTTCGTCTATGGAAACGGAAAAGAGTTTTGAAATGCTCTTCAGCGATTCTATGTTGGGATATCCTTTGCCGCTCTCCCATTTCGATACAGCCGTCCTCGATACGAACAGCTGCTCTGCAAGCTGTTCCTGGGTGAGATTATTCTTTTTTCTGAGCTGCTGCAGCTTTTCGTTAAACTCCATTGTGGTCTCCTGATATGGTAATTGGTCTGTTAGTCTGGTATCGTAATCTTTCTGTATCTGTTGGAATTTGCCTTTACGGCCTGCTGATTTATTATAAGCGGACTCTGGAAGAAAAGCAACCGGCCATCCTGCTTTCCTTTTTCCATATCATTCCAGTCATGTAAATTGTCAATCCATGTCTATTTTGTCACATGAATGTAACAACCGAGCCTTATAATCCCCTTTGTATGAATCAAATGCCCGATATACAGCAGTCATCGGCTGGATACGCATTCCTGTCCACCCGATTCCCTGCGCGCAAAATGAAAAATCAAAAAAGGAGTATACAATGAAAAATTTACTGTCTAAAAAGCTGGGCCTGCTTCTGCTATTAACCCTGGCTTTAACCGGCTGTGCGTCCAACAGCCCGAATCCGGAACCGTCATCTGCGGCCGTTCCGGAGGAAATGGAGGTCTCTGAATCTCAATATACCGGACTTCCCTTTGATTTTGAGGTAGAGCCGGAAGAATTTACCCTGTCCTTTGAGGTGGAACAGACGCTTATAACGGCTGCTGCTAAGGGGGAACGAAGAACCGTACTGGACTACGGAAAAGTCGGCGATACCGTCAGCTGGCGCTATCCCGATGAGCAGATATCCGTTTCCCTGACTCCCGAAAAGGATTATTTAAGCGTGGTGATTACCTCGGAAAATGAGAACGATAATTCCTTTACATGGCCCGTTATCTCCGCAGATACCTACTATTTTCCCTTTGGCGAAGGCAAGAGGGTACCTGCGGATGATCCGGCCTGGTTCGATTATTTAAATGGCCAGGAATTTCAGGTAATGGAGCAGCTTTCCATGCCGTTCTGGATCTCATCTGCCGGAAGCTACAACCTCCTGTTTGTTATGGAAGATCCTTACCGGACAAAGATGAATTTTACTTCGGATTCCCCCATTGCGTTCTCTGTCTCCCATCAGTATCCGGCGATCGATGATAACCGGACTAACAGATTTCGAATTTACATCACGGACAAAGATCCTGTCAGCGCGGCAAAGCTGTATCGCAATTACGCAGCCGAGCAGGGACAGTTTACCACCCTGGAACAGAAAGCGGAGGCAAATCCCAATATCCGTAAGCTGTACGGAGCTCCTTTCATCTATCTTTGGGGTGATTTCGCCGTATCAGCGGATGATATCAACTGGCAGGCATTTCGAACGTCTCTTTCCTCGCCGGTTATGGAATATTTTCTGTCATTTGCCGGACGCCTGGAAAATGGTCAGGAATTTACATCTGTCCTGAAAGAAATACAGGGCCAGGACTACGTGGCAGAGTATCAGAAAAATGTAATCTGCAGCTACATCAGCCAGCTTTTGAAACGGGATGATTTCTGGGAACCATCTGTCTTTACGCAGCGCTCTTCAGAGTTAGAGGTTCTCCTGGCAAAAGGATATGGTAACTTAAGTGAAACGGACCGGATTCAGGTTCACAAATATGCTGTCGCATCGAATTTACCGGAAGTATTTGCCGATGCCGGACAGTGGATGGATTCCCAGACGGTTACTCTGCTTCAGGAAATGAAGGAAGGCGGAATCGAACACGCATGGATCGGCCTTAACAGCTGGGAACAGGCGTATGGAAAACCGGAGCTGGTCGAAACTGCGGTCAGCCAGGATTATCTCATCGCCAGCTACGACTCCTACCATTCGATTCACGAGCCCGGCAGAGAGCAGTGGATTACCGCTCAGTTTGACGATCCATCCCTTTATGGGAACGCTGTCATAACGGATCAGAACGGCAAACCGGAAAGCGGCTTTCAGAACGTCGGCCGCAAATTAAATCCCGCCCTGTCGCTTCCTGCCGTCAAAAACCGTATGGAAACCATCATGTCCAACCAGCTCCCGTTTAACTCCTGGTTTATCGACTGTGACGCAACCGGAGAGATCTATGACGATTACACACCTTCTCATATCACCACACAGGAGGAAGATCTTGCCGCCAGACTGGAACGTATGTCTTACATCAGGGACCAGTACCATCTCGTCATCGGCTCGGAGGGCGGCAATGATTTCGCGGCCTCTGATATTGCATACGCCCATGGAATAGAACTGAAGACATTTGCCTGGATGGATGAGGACATGAAAAAGAATCAGGACAGCGAATATTATATCGGAAAATACTACAATCCTAACGGTGGGGTCGCAGAACATTTCTCCAAACGGATTCCGGTAAAAGAACAGTATTATACCACCTTTGTGGACCCGAAATACGATATTCCGCTGTTCAAGCTCGTCTACAATGATTCTGTCATCACTAGCTACCACTGGGACTGGTCAACCTTCAAAATCAAGGGCGCGACTGCAGACCGTATGATACGGGAAATCCTTTACAATGTCCCTCCGCTCTATCACCTCGATGCGGTGGAATGGTCAGAGTACAAAGAAGACATTCTCCGCCACCAAACCGTCTGGTCGGACTTCAGCCAAGCGGCTGTCACCCGGGAAATGACCGGTTTTGAATATAAGAGCGGGGACGGCAGCGTGCAGAAAACCGTGTTCGGAGGGGGAGGGGATGCTGTCGCGGTCGCGGTTGCTAATTTCGGTGATTCCTCTTATCAGTATGAGAATATTGAAATCCCGGCTCACTCTGTGCTTATTGAGATGAATGGGAGCCGGGAGGTCTATACGCCTTCGCTGGATCCAGAGCACGTATGAAAATATAAATGATATATTGATGATCGCAAACAACATTTTCAATGTCTTTCGTTAGTACTATAAAAATCGGTTTCCTGCAAAACTACTGCAGGGAACCGATTTTTAACTCGCTGTATTTACGATTGCTGTTCCAATAACAATTTTTATCTGATCTTTCCCGCAAGCATCAAAGCCAGATCAAGCGCACTCGTCTCCGGAACAGCGACATCGATTTCCGGCATGACCTGTCTCACCCTTTTTACCACTTCATCTCTGATTATCTCGTTTTTAACCAGAACACTGCCCCACAGCCACAGATGAGGTTTTTCCTTCCCGCTCGTAAGAGACACCTGGCTCTGTTCAATCCATCCGGCCTTACGGGCAGTATCTTCAATGAGTTTCCATATTTTCTCCGCACAGTCCTTAAGGATTCCTTCCGCCTGTGGATCTCCCTGTTTGGCAGCCTCACAGGCAATCATGGAAAAGCGGGCGATTTCCGACTTATCAAACAAATGCTCGTTCACGAACAAATCAATCTTTTCCAGCGTATCCAGGCCGCTCTTTTCCATAAACATCCGGGTAAGATACGGGCATTTGGTCCTCTCGTCCAGATCCTCTGCTGCAAGTCTCATAGTCTGCATACCCAGATAAAATGCGCTGCCCTCATCGCTTAAGATATGATTCCAGCCCCCAGTCCTGTATATAGTGCGCTTCGCATCGATACCATAGCAGATGGAACCGGTACCGGATACCACTACCATCGACGGCCCCTCCTTCAAATACAGAAAGACCTCACAGTCATTGACTGCCCGGATACAGTCGGGCTTAAATCCCATTTCCTCAAATATATCCCGGCACATCTTCTCATATCCCGGCGAATCAATTCCGCTTGCCGCCACACAAATTCCCATACAGTCCGATGGATTCAGTTCCAGCTCCTTCAGTGCCGGAAGCACCAGTGCCCGGCAGCGGCTCCGGCTCTTATCGTATCCGTCCGTATTGATGCTGCAGCCCGGCCCGGTGAATTCCCCGAGTATATTCCCGTCTCCGTCTTTCAGTTTTAATCTTCCATTCGTCCCGCCTATGTCCATTCCAGCATAATAGTTCATCAAAATTCCTCCCTTATTGCCCATCCAATATTTCCAGGCAGCTGAATGCCCTGATAAATTCTTTTCTTCCGTATCCTTCAAATTCTACGGTAATCATCGTGTCATCTTCTTCAACAACTTTGCCGCATCCGTATGTTTCGTGGCGAACCCGTATTTCGGCAGATGCAGATTCGATGTTTGGCGTTTTCTCCTCCATTTCCTTCATCCCATCTGCTTTCTCCACAACCTTTTCTTCCATCTTCTCCCCGTTTTCCTTCGCCATCTGTACCTGTCTCCGCAACTCCTGCAGGTTGGCAGTTCCCGTCCGCCTCTCCGGCTCCTGTCCCTGCACCAGTTCTGACGGAATCATCCGGATATAACGGCTTTCCCCGGCCATCACACCGAAGATGTCAGGATTTGTATACCAGGAAAGCTCCAGATAATTTCTGGCCCGTGTAATTCCCACGAAAAACAGCCTCCTCTCCTCATCTTCCCCGTCTATCCCTTTCGTCCGCAGCGGAATCAGGCCATAATTCACACCAATGATAAAGACATGGGAAAACTCCAGTCCCTTTGAGGCATGGAGTGTCATCATTTTCACGCGGGCCTCTTCGGCGCCGTCCGCCTCAGGAAGCAGTTCCCGAGAAGTTCCATAAAGCGCTGCTGAATTCAGGAATTCCCGAAGCCCTTTCGGAAGCTTAAGGTCTTTTGTGTTCATAAATGCAAACATGCGGTCCAGAAAATGCCGGACATTTGCCTTATCGTCCCTATAAGACGCTGCATTGGGTTTCAGTGAACAATCCAGATCAAAATACTCATAAAATGTATTCGTATCCTTTATCTCTGCGCCATGTCGGGCAAACGAAACCATCTTTTCGAAAAGCCCGGGCACCGCAGCTTTTTCTGATCCACTCTCAGAAGCTTCCTTTCGGCCGCCTATTCCCGCACAGCCTTCCTCTGCCAGTTTTTCCGCCTTCTTCGCAGAAATCCCCACTCCGTATTCCCGGCTGCTCAGAACGAAAACTGCTGCAGCGCGGTCGGCCGGGTCCGCCAGGAATCGCAGAAGCCGCAGGAGCCATTCCAGCACCGGAATTTCATGAATCCCCGTCTTTACGGCCACCTCATATGGAATTCCATTCTTTGAAAATACATCCTCCAGCACCTTAGACTGGCTCTGCAAGCGGTAAAATATGGCGATCTCGTCAAAAGGGATCTCCTGTTTCTGCAGTTCACGGATCCGATCAGTCAGATAACACGCTTCCTGAAAAGAATCGTAATGGTTCTTCACCACAATCTTTTCCCCGCCGCCTCTTATCCCTTCCAGAGCCCCGCCATTCTGCTGAAAACACCGGGCCGCCTCCAGAATCTCGTTGCAGGACCGGTAATTGACCGGGAGCGAAAGCTCTGCCGCCTGATACCGCGTCTTCAAAGTATAAAACAAGTTAAACGCGCTCCCACGCCAGCTGTAGATCACCTGATTGGGATCTCCAACCGCAAACAGTTTTGCTCCTTCTGCCATAAAGCAATCGATAAATTCCAGCTGTTTTCCATCACAGTCCTGCACTTCGTCAACAATCACCCATTGAATATTTGCGGATCTCTCTTTCTCCCCTTCCTCTTTCGCCATCAGAAGGCAGGCATTTTTCATCAGATCCGAAAAAGTCATCTTATTTCGCCTGAGTTTTTCCTCCGTGAGAAGCCCTGCCAGTATTTCCAGATCGTCCTGGCCGCCGGCCACTCCGGTATCGCCCGCCGCCGATACGCGCTCCGCTTCCGCCAGCCGCTTTCTCAGCCGGTTCTTGTACTTTATCTTCAGCTTCTTCTCCGCTATCAGCGCATGGGCCAGTTCCAGTTCCTCCTCCGGCTCCATCACCATGAAATCCTTCGTATATCCCAGAGTCTCCACTGGGAGCCTTTTTTTCAGAAGTCCCAGGGCCACGCCATGAAACGTCCCGAAGTTTTCCGTCTCCTCCGGCGTCACTGACGGGTCCGCACGCACAAGCCGCTCCCGTATTTCAGAAGCCGCCTTGTTTGTAAATGTAAGCACCACCATATCCCGGTAACTCACAGCCTTCACCTCATGGAGATAGAGAATCTTCGCAGTCAGCACCGTCGTTTTTCCGCTCCCCACATTCGCACTCACGAGGCAGGCTTTATTTTCATCGGTGACCGCTTCCCTCTGATAGGGGTTCAGCCTCTCCCATTCTCTTTCCCAGTCCACCTAATTCTCCTTTTTCTTAAGCTTATCAAGCCTCTGTTCAAGCTTTTTCCGCATATCGCTGTTGTCTCTGCTGTCGTCTCCGCTTCTGTCCCCGCCGTTTTCACCACAGCCATCGTCCCTGTTCTCTCTGTTTTCCCCTTTTTTCCGAACCTCCACCTCCAGTTCAAATTCTTTCGGTGCGTCCGTATAATAGGAAATCAGATTATTAAGGGCCTTTCGGTTTGTCTCTTCCATGATCCACTCCCGGTAAAATGGCTGATCCGTAATCAGAGCGAGTCTCCTCCCCTCCGTCCTGACCGCATTCACCGTATTTAAGAAGGACGCAAACGGCTCCCCGTTTTTCAGCAGCATGGCGGTAAATGCCTTCCACTGCGCTTCCAGCTCGTCAAACCGAAATGGCTTCTGTATAAATGTCGATGGACCGTACGGCGCCATTTTCACATGTTTCGGCACTTCAGACTCCTCCAACATATTCCTAAGCCCCCACAAAACCATACTTTTATCGAGATGGTAGTCACCGACACAGGCGGCGCAGCCGTCCTCGCAGGGACAGCCGCTCACCATGGCGATACCGTTTTCTATAATCTCCGGAATAAGCTCGTACGCTTTCTCGGCATATCCAAGACCGCCGGTATACTGATCGTAGAGAAAGAGAAATACGGACTCCTCAACGCTTTTTTCTGCATACACGGCGTTAGTGCTGACAGTCGTGCCGATGTCCTCCTGCTCCGTCATCGTTACCAGACGCGCTGCGTTTCGGATGGCGCAGCACAGCCCCTCAAAATGATTGTTGCGGATCATCTGCCCGTTTGGGCTCTGCTGTAGCAGACGGCGGTAGGCCGTTACCACATTACCCGGGAGCTTCAGCCAGACGCTCTCCGTTTCGAATTCTCTGGATAAAGAAGGGTTAATCTGTTCATAGCCCAGATTCTGATGATTATGAAACTGCAGCTTGCGGTACAGGGAAACCTGCGCGTTGACATTTACATCGCCGAACACCGCTTCTATTCGTTTCCATGGCTTCTCTTTCCTGCCGTGAATGATCGTGATATCCGTATTCCCCATGGGCGTCGTATAGTAATTTCCATTAAACGGCACGGCACGGGCTGTCCTTGTCTCCAGATCCAACGTCACCACCTGGTACTGAACGCCGCCGTGTAAATAGACGGCTCCGGGGTGAATCTCACGGAACGCCTGCATCTCGTCCATCTCCGTGATCTCTTTTCCGCTGTCCTTTAAGAGCAGCTTGTACCGGTTGGGGTCAATATTACGCAGGCTGTAATCTCCGGCCGGGAAGGAACCGCCCGACCACACGAATTTGCCGTTCTGTCCGGTCAGCTCCTTTGCCCGCATCAGGACCGGAATCGTCTCGCCCAGATCCGGAAAGACAGAGGCGTCATCAAGCGTCAGGGGAATCTCCGCCGCAGCCGCCCTGATGTGGGAAAGTTCGATTAAAAGGTTGTTCTTGTCTACCACGGCGCTCTCACTGCTGTTTTCGAACAGCCATCCCGGGTTCGTTCCGATGTACTGATCGAAAGGCTGGCTGTCAAGAATCAGATAATTGGTGCACGCCCGGCCGCTTCTTCCAGCCCGGCCCGTCTGCTGCCAGAAGGAAGCCCTCGTTCCCGGATATCCGGCCAGCACGGTGGCATCAATCTTACCAATATCGATACCAAGCTCCAGCGCATTGGTTGACACCAGCCCGCACAGCGCTCCTGTCACCATCTTGTGCTCGATCTCCTTACGCTCCGCAGGCGTGTAACCGCCCCGGTAACCGGATATTTTATCTGCCTGGGACGCACTGGCCGGACTTTCCGCTTCGAGACGGTCCCTCGCCTCCTTTAGAATTACCTCCACATTTCTTCGGGAGCGGGCAAATGCGATAAAATTCTTTCTCTGTTCCACCAGCTCCGGGATCAGCTCCGCCGCCACCGCCGTGGCCTGCACCTGTCCATAGTACTTTTTATCGTGTCCCAGAATCTTCGGAGGCTTGATCAGAAGGTAGGTCCGCTCTGCCGCAGGAGAGCCATCCCGCTCGATCCGCACGAATTTTCTTCCGCAGATCTCCTCCGCCAGTTCGACGGGGTTGGCAATGGTGGCCGAACTGCACAGAAAGACCGGTGATGAACCGTAATAGCGGCACACCCTGTGAAGCCGGCGGAATACATTAGCCAGATGGGACCCAAACACGCCTCTATAGGTGTGAAGCTCATCGATGACGACAAACTTCAGATTTGTAAAAATAAAATCGAATCCGAATTTACTGTGATTCGGCAAAAATGCCCCATTCACCATCTCCGGGTTAGTCAGAATAATATTCGCTTCTTTCCGGATCCGGCTCCTCTCGCCCGCGGGTGTGTCGCCGTCGTAAACTCCCGCCGAAATGCGGCTCTTTCCGAAATATTCAATGAATGGCTGGATCGCGCGGTACTGATCACCGGCCAGCGCCTTCGTCGGATAGATGAAGACCGCCCGCGCCAGCGGATTCCTTAAAATCTCCTCGATAACAGGAAGCAGAAAGCCCAGCGTCTTTCCGCTGGCCGTAGATGTGGTAATCACCACGTTCTCCCGTTTCAACGACCTTAAAAACATCTCCGCCTGATGGATATAAAGCCCTCTCACCCCGTTTTTCTGCAGATATTCCCGCAGTTCCTCCGGAAGCTCCGCCGGGAAGCCGGCATAATGGGCACTCCGCTCCGGCATGGTTCTTCTGTAAATAATCAGATCATTGATATCCATAGTCATCTTCCTCCTGCATTACCTAAATATCATTATAACGCAAGAACGGATGTTTGGCACCATTTTTCTTATCGGATATTTTATCCTGACACTCGGTTGACACATCACGCCAGGAATGCTATGATGGGCGTAGTCACTTCAAAATGTCCAGTCTATGTTACAGGGAGGTGAAACAATGGACGGCAACCCTCGAAGTCGTAAAAACGTCTTCAAAATCTCATATTACAACATGAACCGCGTAGGTACCATGGGATACGACCGGCCGTCTATTGTGCTTTTATAGAAATAGATGGAACTGTCGTTTCTTTTGCGCCGCCTTTCGGGGTGGTTTTTTTTGTGTAACAGGAAAAGCCTTCCGGGCAGGGTGCGCACTCCACGTTAGGGAAATATGGCCGCTGGCATGGCCGCGTTCCGGTGCGGGAATCCGGCTGGCCGGATTCTATGTTGTTTTATGGGAACTCTATTATGGAAAGGAGTAATCCCAATGAAACTCAATCAGAACATTTTCAGATTCAGAAAAAGAAACTCTCAGATTCAGCAGAAACAAAATGAAAGCGAAAAACTTCTTCGTAACTTTGCATTTCTTGATTTAAAAGACTTGTTTGACCATTTTTCCGTCTCCGGCTCGGGGCTGACTGCAAAGCAGGCGGAGCAGCTTCAGGAGGAGTATGGAAAAAATATCATTACAACCGGTCAGAGCAATACCACGCTTCACCGTCTGGTAAACGCGGTTGTCAATCCCTTCAATATTGTGCTGCTTATCATCGCCGTTATCACACTGTTTACAGATGTCATTTACTCCCAGCACCCGGATTACGTTACGGTATGCATTATCCTGTTTTTGGTAATCGTCTCCAGCCTGGTCGCATTTATCCAGGGAGAACGCTCTAACTCGGCGGCGGAAAAGCTTTCAAAGATGATTTCCAACAAGGCCGACGTCCTGCGTGATGGCGTGCAGACGGAAATTCCCATCGAGGACGTCGTTCCCGGAGATATGGTACGGCTTTCCGCCGGCGATATGATTCCGGCCGATATCCGCTTTGTTTTCACGAAAGATGCATTTGTCGCTCAAGGCTCCCTTACCGGGGAATCGAATCCGGTAGAAAAATATGCGGATATCCGTTCAGACAGGGAAGACGCGCTGACCGACCTTCAAAACATCGGTTTTATGGGTACCAACATGGTAAGCGGCAGTGCAACCGGCATCGTCCTGGCCACAAACAACGAAACCTATTTTGGCTCCATGGCGAAATCCCTGTCCGGAGACCGGGCTAAAAACAGTTTTGAACGGGGCGTTGATTCTGTCAGCAGCCTTTTAATCCGGCTCATGCTGGTCATGGTGCCAGTCGTACTGCTCATTAACGGCTTTACAAAGGGAGATTGGGGCGACGCGCTTCTGTTCTCCATCACGATCGCCGTAGGCCTGACCCCGGAGATGCTGCCGGTCATCATGACCTCCACGCTGGCAAAAGGGGCTGTTCTCATGTCAAAGCATCAGGTTATCGTCAAAACCCTGGGAGCCATACAGACCTTTGGCGAAATGGATGTACTCTGCACCGACAAAACCGGCACCTTAACGGAAGACAGAATTATTCTGGAAAAATACATGAACGTAGTGGGGGATGACGATAACCGGACCCTGCGTCACGCATTTCTCAACAGCTATTTCCAGACGGGCCTTAAAAATCTGCTTGATCTGGCCATCATAAACCGGGCTCATGAAAACGGCATTGAAGCCATCTTAAACAGCTACACCCGGTTGGATGAGATCCCCTTCGACTTCTCCCGGCGCAGAATGAGCGTGCTCCTGGAAGACCGGAACCGCAAGCAGCAGCTGGTAACCAAGGGAGCCGTGGAGGAGATGCTGGCAATCTGCACCTACGCAGAATGGAACGGCCAGATCCTTAAGCTGGACGAAACACTTTTACAGAAGGTTCGGGCTGTTTACGAACAGCACAACAGGGACGGACTCCGGATGATTGCGGTGGCGCAGAAAAATGATGTGGCAGGCGGGGAATTGAGCGTGGACGATGAGCGGGACCTGGTACTGATTGGTTTCGTAGGGTTTCTGGACCCGCCCAAGGAAAGTGCAAAGGCGGCGGTCACCGCCCTGGATAACCACGGCGTGCGGACTGTTGTTCTGACAGGCGACAGTGAAGGCGTTGCGGTCAAAGTATGCAGTAAGGTGGGCGTGGAGACTTCCCGCTATCTCACGGGAAAAGAAGTGGAGGCCATGGATGATGGCGCACTGTCAGAGTCTGTGGAACGCTGCAGTATTTTTGCGAAGCTGTCTCCTTCCCAAAAAGAGCGGGTAGTGAAAGCGCTTCAGATCAATGGACACACAGTCGGTTATATGGGTGACGGAATTAATGACGCGCCGCCGCTTCACCAGGCGGACGTAGGCATTTCCGTGGACACCGCTGTAGATATTGCGAAGGAAACCGCGGATATCATCCTGTTGAAGAAAGACCTGATGGTATTGGAGAAAGGCGTGGTGGCCGGCCGGAGAACCTTTGGGAATATCGTCAAATACATTAAAATGGCGGCTTCCGGCAATTTCGGAAATATGATATCGGTGATTGCCGCCTCCCTGTTCCTCCCCTTCCTTCCCATGCTGCCAGTTCAAATACTGACCCAAAACCTGCTCTGTGATTTTTCGCAGATGGGGATTCCCTTTGACAACGTAGATCCTGAATACTTACAAAAGCCGCGGAAATGGGAAACCCGGTCCATCAAATCCTTCATGGCCTTTATGGGGCCGCTGAGCTCTGTCTTCGACATCCTCTGTTTTGCGGTCATGTGGTGGATCATCAAAGCAAATACGCCGGCTATGGCCCCGCTGTTTCAGTGCGGCTGGTTCGTTTTCGGCACCGTATCCCAGGTCCTGGTCATTCACATGATCCGCAGCGGGAAAATACCATTTGTACAGAGCATGGCCGCGAAGCCGCTGCTCCTGTCAACCACGATCGTAGCCCTGGCAGCCGTTCTGGTGGGATTCTCCGCTATGGCCTCCGGCCTGGATATGGCTCCCCTGCCGCTTGGATTCCTGCCATGGCTGGTACTCCTTCTTGCAGGCTACTGTCTGTCAACACAGGTTATTAAAGGAATCTATATTCGGCGGTTTGGGGAGTGGCTGTAAATTGAAAGACATATCTTTATACCGATAACGTATGTGAAGTGCGGCTCTATGGTTATTTACCGATAGAGCCGCACTCCCTTTTCATCTCTGCTTTCTCTTTGTACCCAGTATCGGTTACCATTCTGCCACACTGCCATCCTGATGATGCCACACCGGATTTTTCCAATGATGAGGAGCCCCATTTTCTTCCACCACCAGTTCCCGGTTCACCAAAACTCCCAATCCAGGCTTTTGCGGCAGCTTCACATATCCGTTATCAAATGTAAAATCATCCTGATTATGCACATAATCCAGAACACTTTTCCCCACATTATAATGGATGCCTATACTCTGCTCCTGAATCACTGCATTATAACATACCGCATCCACCTGCAGACATGCAGACAGTGCAATAGGCCCAAGCGGACAGTGAGGGGCAAGTGCCACATCATAGGCTTCTGCCATGGACGCTATCTTTTTTACCTCTGTCAGCCCGCCAGCATGTGACAGATCAGGCTGAATGATAGAAATACCGCCGGCCTGAAACAACCGTTTGTAATCCCATCTGCTATAGAGACGTTCACCAGTCGCGATAGGAATACTGCAGCAGGCTGCAATTTCCTTGAAATCCTCCATCTGCTCACAGAGTACTGGCTCCTCTAGAAACATAGGATCGAATTCCTCCAGTTTTTTTGCCAGTACCTTGGCCATAGGTTTATGGACTCTTCCGTGAAAGTCAATAGCAATACCAAAATATTTATCGGTCTGTTCCCGGATAGAAGCTATCCGCTCCAATACTGCATCCACTTTTTTATAGCTGTCAATGTACTGCAGTTCCTCAGTCGCATTCATCTTCACTGCTGTAAATCCCGCTTCTTTACGCTCTCTGGCCGCCTTTCCCACATCCGCAGGCCGGTCTCCTCCAATCCAGGAATACACCTTCATGCTATGGCGGCAGGGACCTCCCATAAGCTCATAAGCAGGAACTCCATGGAATTTTCCTTTGATATCCCATAAAGCCTGGTCTATACCCGCTATGGCGCTCATAAGCACAGGGCCTCCACGGTAGAATGCACCACGGTATAGCAGATTCCAGATATCTTCTATATGCAGAGGATTCAATCCTGTTATATACTCTGCCATTTCCTCGACGCAGGCCTTTACTGTGGCAGCTTTTCCCTCTATTACAGCTTCCCCCCAGCCGGATATTCCTTCATCTGTGAGAACTTCAACAAAACACCACCTTGGCCTTACCAGCCAGGTATGTATCCCCACAATCTTCAAAGCAATCCCTCCTTTTTCAAAACATCAAGCTGCCCTTTTATATCAGTGGTAATCAGCTTCCATTTCTTTTGCAGAAATAACTCTTCCTTCACCAAAGAACTGCCTATTCCAACACCCGCAAAGCCATTTTTTAGATATTCAGCCGCATTTTTTAGACTGACACCTCCCACTGCAACAAAATCTGCCTGTGGAAATGGGCCCCTTAAGCTGTTTCTGTAACCTATGGAGAAAGCATTAGCGGGAAACAGTTTGAGGACATGAAATCCGTAGGACAGGCTCAATCCCACATCAGATGGTGTCAATATACCAGGCATGTATGCGATCTCTTGTTTTGCGCAGTACGCTATAACTTCCTGACAAGCGGAAGGTGACAGCATAAAATCTGCCCCCGCCTCCTCTGCTTCCCTGACCTCTCTCTCGGTCAGCACAGTTCCCGCACCCACTACAGAATCGCCTGGCAGTGTCCTTTTCATAAAGTATATCTGATCCCTTGCATGTTCCGTAGTAAATGATACTTCAAATGCCCGTATACCACCTTCATAAAGGCTCTCTGTATATGCCTGAAGCTCTTTCTCAGGAACATTGCGCAGGATTGCTATGATTTTATGCTTCGATACTATAGCCTTCATAATATCCATATTTTTTCCTCATCCTCTGCCTCTATCTAAGTATACATGTTTCATGATTTAATATCAGTTCCAGATCCTTTGCAGATATAAGTCCTTCAATATCTCCATGGGTCTGTGTAGCCATGGCACCTGCAACAGCGCCCATTTTTCCACATTGTTCAAGACCTTCCCGTTGAAGAATTCCGGCGATAAATCCCGCATTAAAGGCATCTCCTGCCCCAACCGGATCAACAGGACGGCAATCAAACGGCGAAATATGAGACAGTTGTTTATCGTCACAAACCCAGGCGCCTTCTGCTCCGTTTTTCACAGCCAGATACCGAAGCTTTCCCCCTTTAAAAAGCAGATCAGCCAGCCGCTTCACATCTTCGATTCCATATAAAAATGCTCCTTCTTCCAGTCCCATCATCACGCATGAACTTTTGCTGATCAGATCCTTCATCATAGGCCTCAATTCTTCATCTTTCCAAAGTTTCTTTCTGATATTAGGATCAAAACAGATCAGAGTTTTTCCACCATCCGCCATATCCATGATGTCATATACCATCTGCCTGCAGGTTTTGCTGAGTAGTGGGGTGATACCCGTCAGATGTACGATATCTGCTGTTTGGATCGCCGTCTCATCCACATCTCCGGTGCACAGACAGGAAGCTGCAGAACGATCCCGGTAATAATGAACTGCTGTTTCCAGACCAGGAGACATTTCTTTAAACATCACCCCTGTTCTATGGTTCTCATCCACAATAACTCCAGATGTATCCACACCTTCCGCCCTGACCATACGGATCAAAAACTCTCCAAATCCGTCAGCTCCCGTTCTGGTAATAAAAGAAGCGGAATGTCCCAGGCGGCTTATCCCTATGGCAGTATTACTCTCCGCACCTGCAATTCGCATGGAAAAATCGGGACCATAGCGCAAAAGTCCCTGCTCTTTTGGAACCAGAGATACCATAGTCTCTCCAACTGTCACAAATCGGCTCATAGCCCCTCCTTCTACCACTCTCCCATAGAATGATCATCCTCAAAATAAAGAACCGGATTCGCCCAGTTACCGTCATACTGCAGTTCTTTCACTGCATACTCATCCACTTCAATTCCTAGTCCGGGACCTTTCGGCACATCGATATAGCCCTCCTGTATCACAAATGGATTTTTTAACAGCCCTACCCCTAAGTCCAGCTTTTCTTCATGCGTTGGGTGCTCCTGTGCTGTAAAATTGGATATCGCTGTGTCCAGCTGAAGACATGCAGCGAGAGCTATCGGTCCAAGGGGATTATGGGGTGCTACAGATATATACTGATTAGCCGCCATGGCCGCAATCTTAAGCCCCTGTAAGATTCCTCCGCAATGGCAGAGATCCGGCTGAATAATATGCACTGCCCTTTTGTCAATCAATTCCCGGAAACCAAAGGTGGTAAACAGCCGTTCTCCTGCTGCGATAGGGATAACGGTTTTCTGGCTTACTTCTTTCATTACATCCACATTTTCCGGAAGAACAGGTTCTTCCACAAACATAGGATGATATGGCTCCAGCTCCTTCATCAGCAATGGAGCCATAGCCGGACTGACTCTGCCATGGAAATCAATGGCTATATCCACACAATTTCCGGCGGTCTCTCTCATTACTGCTATTCGGCTGACGATCTCTTCCACCTTCTTCCAGGTATCTACATGTCTGATAGGAGGATTCACCATAGATGTTTTTAATGCAGTAAAACCGTCATCTACTCTTTTTTTCACCCAATACTGCAGTTCCTCTCTTGAGGGATCGTCCTTAAACGGCACTGCATGGGCATACATTCGAACTCGGTCCCTGCATCTGCCGCCTAAAAGCTGCCAGATCGGCGCTCCCAGTTTTTTCCCCTTTATATCCCAGAGTGCCTGCTCGATCCCACTGATGGCACTGCATAAGACACCGCCTCCCCGATAGAAACCGCCTCTGTACATCCTGTTATAAAGCGCCTCGATATTGTCTGGATCTTCTCCAATCAGCCATGTGGAAAATACATGGATCATTTCCTCCACTACAGTGGCTTTCCCCTCCAGCGTAGGCTCTCCCCACCCGGTGATCCCTTCATCCGTACTGATTTTCACCAGCATCCACCTCGGACGGACCTGATAAATCTCAACATTTGTAATTTTCATTCTTCACTCATCCCTTCACTGCTCCGGCTGTCATACCAGATATAATCTGTTTTTGCATCAGCAGATAGAATACTAACATAGGGAACATAACGATGCACATAATGGCCAGCATCACGGACCAGTCCAGGCTGAATTCCCCGATACACTGGTGAAGCTCCAACAGCAGCGTCAGATTCTTTCTGGAACTTAAGAACAGGCTGGAAAGTACGAAATCATTCCAGATCCACATGGTCTGAAATATGATGAGTGTCGCGCTGGCCGGCTTCAAAAGCGGAAAAACCACCTTCCAGAACATCTGCCACGGCCTGGCCCCGTCGATCAGCGCTGATTCCTCCATATCTACCGGCATAGAACGGATGAAGCCCTGATACATAAATACTGCAAAGGATACCCCTGCCGCATATACCAGGATGAGTCCCGTCTTCGTATTGATCAAATGCATTTTCTTCATAACAGAAAATATCTGAACGATAAGCACCTGGGTGGGTACCATATAACCAATGAGAAAATAAACCGATAAGAATCTGGTGAGCCGGTTATCGAATCTGGTAATTGGATAAGCTGCAAGTCCCCCTAAGACTACGATTAAGAAAACCGATACGATTGTAATAACTGCCGAATTATAAAGGGACTGAAAAAATTTCATCTGCGTAAAAGCTTTTATGTAATTATCTAAAAACAAGGTATCCGGAAGTCCCCAGGGATCCTTTAGCATCTGGCTGTATGGTTTAAAAGAGTTAAGCACCATATAAATCATGGGACTCAAAAACACCAGTGTAAAGAGAACAAGCAGGATCTGCCAAACTGCCGAAGACCATCTTTTCTTATTCAGCATAAATTTTCCTCTCTCTTTCTGGAAACCCGCAGCTGAATCACTGCAACCACAAGAATCACTGCAAAAAAGACAACTGCCATGGCAGAAGATTTTCCTACCATTTTTTCCCCGATTCCTGTCTGGATAATGAGCTGCGTCATAAATGTGGTCCTGTAACCGGGACCGCCTCCTGTCAGTGCATAAGGCAGCGCATAGATTTTCAGCCCATCTATAATAATCAGCATCATACTGATGGTCATTGCAGGAGCCAAAAGCGGAAATGTTACATAACGGAATATGGCAAAGCCTGATGCACCGTCTATCTTTGCCGCCTCATAATACTCTTCTGAAATCCCCTGAAGCCTGGCCAGATAAATGCAGGCGTGCCAGCCGGTAAGCCTCCAGACATTGGCTATAATAATAGATACCATAGGAAGAAGCCCCTTAGATAGCCATTTTACAGGTTCAATACCCAAATTACCCAACAATGCATTCAGTACACCGTTTTTTGTAGGACCGAAAAACAGCTGAAAGATATAACCAATAATCAGTACACTGGGAACTGATGCAAAGAAAAAAGCGGACCGCAGGAAATTTCGGATTCGAAATCCTGCATGAAAAACCAGTGACAACGGTATAGCCAACGCCGTAATGATCACCGCATTAAAGAAACAGAATACAAAGGAATTTCCAAGAGCTGCCATCATAGCCTCTGACTGAAATATCCTGATATAATTTTTCAAACCCACAAAATCAATCTGTTTTGAGTACCCATCCCAGTTTGTAAAAGAATACGCAAAGCTCAGCACAATGGGCACGATGAGAATAACAGTATACAGCAAAAATGCGCCGATAATAAAATAAGTAAATTTCTTAAAAAATCTGGGATTAAGCATATCTATTCCTCCATATTGCAGATAATGCTGCGGCGGAGCATCTTAAACTGCAAAGATTATCTCCATCCGCAGCATTACCACAGCGCTTATTCGTCCTTCAACTCTTTTAACTTGTCCTGCATTTCCTGAATAAAAGTATTGCAGTCAATTTCCTTTAACAACAACTGCTGGCTTCCTGCAATCAGCTGCTGCTGAAGTCCTGTTCCATAGGTATCCCAGTTGCCCTGAGGAATATATACATTGATCTTGCCATCAGAGTATAAACCAGCGACCTCCTTGAGAATCGGATCAACATTTGACTCTACTCCATTCATGCCAATCACATATCCATTCATGTCCTGATACAACTGTACAATATCGTCTCTTGAAATGAAGTTTAAGAACAACTCCGACTGCTCCTGATACTTTGTTTCTGAACTGATGGCCATGGCACAGTCTACTGCACCGTATACCACCTTAATATCTGTGCCAGTTCCAGGCATAGGGAAGAATCCAATCTCAAATTCAGGATTTAACTTCTGTACTTCCTTCAGATGTCCTGCATGTCCTGCCAGCATACCGGCATTTCCAGTAGCAAACTCGCTGAAAAACTCCTGAGAGCTGACACTGACCAGATCTTCGTCGATGTAACCTGGAAGAATCAGATCCTGATACCATTTTTCGATGTAGGGACCCCAGCCGTCAGCAAATGTCTTCGTTCCATCAATTACTTCCTGATGATAATCCAAATCATTTGCCAGATAATCATTCATAAACGGCCCGAGAAAGCTATCCCAGAACCACTCCCCCCGTTCAATGATCGGTCTTGTACCATCTGCCTTTAAAGCTTCGCATACCGTCAGAAACTCATCCCATGTTGCGGGAGCTTTTAACCCAAGCTTCTCAAAAATATCCTTATTGTAAAAATATCCACCTACCCAGGTTGTCGGCGCAAAACCATAAACCTTACCGCCTTCTTCGTAAGTATTCTTATTAACCTCTACCAGTTTGGATACTGCCTCTGTTCCAGATATATCAGCACAATACCCATTTTTGATCATCTCAGATTTGTTCTCTGCTGCAATATAGAACACATCCGGAATCTCACCTGTAGAAGTCAGTACCTGCATCTTTTCCAGATAATCGGCCACAGGAGCCGCATATTGGAATTCCACTTTAATATCAGGATACTCCTTCTCAAAAGCGTCTAAAATCGGCTGGAACTTTTCCTGTGGATACCAGGATAAGAACGTCAGGGTACAGGGGTCCATTTCTGCCTTTTTAGTCTCGGTGTTCTGACTTTCCTTTACAGCCTCTGTCACTGCCTGTGTCGCTTCTGTCCCCTGTGCTGCGGTTGTTTCCCCCTGATTTCCTGCACATCCTGTCAACCCGCCAAGTAAGGATGCCGCCAGCAGTAAACCAAAAAATCTTTTTTTCATAACATACCTTCTTTCTTTTGTTTTCTGATTAAATTTTAGCATAACGATTTCTGTATGAACATGACTGATACTTTAACTCTTTAGCAAATATTCTTTTCCTCTTTGTCATATCCTACTCTCTTTGCTAAAAACTCTTTTCTCAATATTTTCAGCCTGAATGCATGATGCCATACTACCAGCCATTCCGATACGCCAAAGTATTCTCCCTTTTTCGTATGCCATCTGGTCTGTAAAAAGCCCTCATCCTGCGCTCCCCTTGGTCTTCTCTGTCCTTTAATCACTATTCGCCCGTCCGACATGTTATATAAGCTGTTATTCCAAACAGCTTCTGCGCGCTCTCTCCATACCGGATCTCCTGTCAGGCTGCTTAATTTCATCCATATTTCATAGAAAACAAGCCCATAACAATCAATATGGTGGTGCTGTACAGATACTGCAGTCCCACCTCTTGTAAGATAGCCCAGCTGCCCCAGTATAGAATTTTCAGGAAATACCACATCATAATGGTACTGCCAGGTGGCCAGGTAACGGCTCACCACCACCGCACGCTCCAAATCCAGTTCATTTCCCTCTATTTCATAGAGCCGGACCGCTGTCTCCAGCAGCGGTATCGCTGATTCCTTATCTACGCAGCAGGTATCCAGAGCCCCCGCTGTAGTATATCCATGTTCCATAAACTCCCTGTAATAAAACTCAAATGCCTTTCTTGCCGCTGTCACATATTCCGGCTTCTTAAATTCCATGTAAGCACCGCACAACCCGCTTGCCAGATAACATCCTACGGTTCCATCCTGATCTGAACATGTACCATCATTATACCAGGCCTTCCCCAGCTTTCCGTCCTTTCGCTGTACTGACGTAATGAAATCGCAGAGCCGCTGCACTATTGTCAGATAGCTTTTTCTGTCAATCCCGGCTTCCAAAAGTACATGATAAGCTTCCAGATATTCCTCTATGACACTGTACAAATTAGCTGCATCATGTCTTTCATCCCTGTTTTCCGTATCGTCCTTATATTGTAAAACACGGTCATATCTGCATCGGAACAGCCCATTTGGCAGTACAGCCTTCTCAGCCCAGCAATCCAGTACCTTTAACCCCTTTAGAAGATCGGAGTTGTCCCCGTCAATCAAAGCTTTGCAGATCAGGGATACAGCCAGTGACGCATGCTGTCCCACCCAGCCAATCTCCAGATAATCTCGTTTCTGCTTCCAGCCTCCATTTTGCCAGGTCAGCCCCATAGCGAAACCAGTGAGTCCATTCTCTTCAAAATAAGCGCTGTCCTTAATAAAGGAAAATCCCAGATCCCACACACTTCGCCTGTCCATTACAATCTGGCTTTCTCTTTTAAAATACTCCCACGCTTTTTGTACATATACATCATAATCATACCCCTCTGCAGATGAACGTTTTTTCAATACCACTACCGCACTCACTCTGATGGTACCACTCTTATTTACATAAGGATCGATATAGTTCCGGTCTTCATAAGTATCTCTCGCACAGTAAATGACCGGCCCCTCCTGTTCCGGAAATAACAGCCTGGCAGTCATCTGTCCTTTTTCTTCTGTAAAGGAGCATGAGGCAGTTAAATTACTGGAAGGCTCTGCCCACATTCCAAATGCAGTCTTCTCGCTCTGACAATACAGTCCCGCCGGTATCCCGGCTCTATGCGAGGCAAACACCCACGGCTCTCCTTCATGAACCAGTCCTTTTGGTTCCAGACCATCTCCCCAGGAATTACCGTGATAAAGGACTCCTGGTATCATATAAAATCCCACCGGCTCCACCAGCTTAAGAGCCATATGTATGGTTTCAAAATCCTCCCTGTCACATTCCCCGCTAAATACTGTTCTGGTCCAGCAAAAGACCCCCTCCTCTATTTCTTGCCAGTCCTCCCGATAATGAAATCCGGAAAGCGGCTCTGCCACAGCCACTACCCTTCCCTCACAATAAATCTTCTGTTTTTCCACATAAAATAAGCTCATTTCTGTCTTCCTCCTTTTAAGAAGAGTATAAGAAATGAGCCTTCGGCAGGAAATGATGAAAACAACTTTTTCTTGCCTTATCTTATTGTATATCCATATAAAGTTTTTTATAAGCGGAAGGTGACACACCTACAATCTTGCTGAACGCCCTGGAAAAATGGTACTCACTTGAATAGCCAATGGCCTTAGCGATACCATAATTCGTATTATCCGTGTGTATCAACAGTTCCTTTGCTCTGGCAATCCTGACACGGATCACATAGTTCCATACTGACTCACCTGTCTCGTCCTTGTACAGCCTGGAAAGATAACTTTTCGAAATATTAAGAGAATCGGCCAGCACCTCAATGGAAAATGATTCATCAAAGCAGTTATTTCTGATCAAATTCTGTGCATTCGCAATGAGAAGAGCCGCCTTATTTCTGTGGAGCTCCTCCTCATCCAGTTCGCTTAAGCATCTTTCAAAAAGAGCTGCAAGCTGACTGCTGCGGATGATCTGTTTCTGCTCCTCTATTATTGTTTCTAACAGCTTTTCCTTAGGACTTCCCTGAACATAGGTTTTCATTGTAGAAATACACTGCAAAAAAATGTGTATGACCTCACTGCAGTCAGCATTATTCTTTGCACAGGAATCCAGCCACCCCCGGAACATTTCCTTCAGACGTTCTGTTTCCTGCGCTGCAAGCCATAACAGAATCTGTTCCTGGTTTATCTCCATCCCCCGGGCAATGTCTCTGCATTCCCTCATAATTCCATGAGAAAGATAAGCCCCTTCTTCAGTATAAAACAACAAATTCAGAAAACCTTTACTGGCTCTGCAGGCTTCTGACAGAGATCCGGCCTCCTCCACGGTGCTGACACCACAAAGCAGCGTCCTGTCGCGTTCACAGTACTTCTGGCGTATTTGCTCTAAAGCCTTTTTCACTGTTTTTCTGTTCTCCAGATCGCCGCAAAGAAAAAGAGCAAAAAGTCCATCTCCTACAAACAGCAGAAAAACCTCTAAATCATCATAAGTCTTCATGTCCTGTTCCAGAAACACGATTTCATTACGAACTACCGCCTGGATACTGGCTACCGCCCAGTAAGAATCCTCTTCCAGCTCCTTTCTTGCCGTTTCCCCTCCATGCTCATAGATCCGAATCAGCTGTTCTTCAACATACTTTCGCTGAAGACTGTCAAGTGAATGCTTTAAATCCCTGATCTGTTCCTGATACTGGCTTCCTGATTCCAGCTTTTTCTGCAGTTCCAGCAAACTGCTTAACAGCTCCTCCCTGCTAACAGGCTTCAGTAAATAACCATCCACATCAAGCTTTACAGCCTTTTGTGCATATTCAAACTTATCGTATGCACTGAGAATCATGATTTTCACAGATGCGTTGATCAGACGGATTCTGGTTATAAATTCAATCCCCGATATCTGATCCATACAGATATCCGTAATAATGATATCCGGCTGTTCCCTGTAAAATAAGTTCATACCATCTCTGGCATTTTCCGCAGTTCCTACAATGGAAAAGCCATAAAACTCCCAGTCTATGATCTCCTTTAACATTTCAATCATATACCGTTCATCATCTACCAGTAATACCTTTGTCACAGTTCCTTCCCCCCGTTTTAGGCATATGTAACGTCACCGTCGTAAACTGACCCAGTTCACTGTCTATGTCAAGTCCATAACGATCTCCGTAACGCAGTTTCAGAATAGAGTACACATTATTCAGTCCTATATGTTCACTGACTACAGACATCTGCTCCAGACATCTTCGCAGTTCCTCCAAACGCGCTCCATTGATTCCCTTTCCGTTATCCGTCACACGAATATACAGTTCCTCGCTCTCCACTGCTGCTTGAACTCTGATGACCGCCTCCATAAGTTCTCCTGCAAATCCATGCTTAATGCAGTTCTCTACCACCGGTTCTAAAATCATTCTGGGAATCTCTGCCTGAAGACTATCTTCATCGGCATCGATCTCATAGGTCAGCCTGTTCTCATATCTTAAACTGTAAATATCTAAGTAACATTTAATATATTGAAGCTCATCTCCAAGCCGCACCGTACTCTCACTTCGAAAAGAATATCGCAGGATATAGCTGAGTCCGTTGATAATCGTCGTAATATTTTCTGTTTGATGATGATAAGACTGGTACTCGATCAGCTGTAGTGTATTATACAGGAAATGCGGTGACAACTGATTTGTCAAAACCTGGATCTGTGCATCCTTAGCTTTCAGTTCATATAAATAATTTTCATTAATCAGAGATTCCAGGCGCGTAATCATCTGTTCAATCTCAATGCTGAGTTCATTCACATTCTGTCCGCCTGCATTGTAGCTGTTCTTTCTGTAATCTCCCTGGTTGATCTTCATCTCTCTGATCATAAATGCAATGTTTTTAAGAGGTTTCAATATCAGTCTGGACAGCTGATTAGAAAAGAATGTGATAACGGCCAGCATCCCTGCGATAATTACGATATGAACCATAAATACCTTCTTTAAAAAGCTGTTAATGGTTTCATAGGATTCTGCATAATAATAAGTCCATCCTGTCACTTCAGACGTGACACTGGTCACATAATTTCCTCTGGCAAACAGAATCTCAAAGATATTTTTCTTAGACGCTTCTGTTTCGTTGGACCTGTTTTTATCGTCCACAATCTCCTCTGCCAAAATCTTCTCATTTCCCTCCTCATACAGAATTTCCCCCTTTTCGTCCCGTATGAGAATCTTGGCCTGTTCTTCCTTCAAATTGTTATTCAGGATATTGTTGATAGTTTCAGATTTTAAATCACAGATCACATAACCAATCCGGTTCTGTCCGGATCGAATCGGAAGCACCACGGAATAAACCTCGGAAAAGGAAGCAGACATATAATAATCCGTAGGGTGCTGTCCCGTAAAGGTAAGCCCGACTGGTCCTGCACTGCTGTCTGCTAAATATCTGCTGTTAAGGAAATCATAATCGCCAATATACTTATCCGGACTTTCCCTGTAAATATTATAGAGATAACCATTTACTCCCACCACAATTATATCATTAATAAAAGATTTGAAAGTCGTAATATTCTGCACAAAATCTTCCAGCTGGTTTACTGTATCCAGCTTTTCCCGATTAGTCATCCCCTGATAATTCTTCAAAACCCTTTGAATACTGCTGTTTCTGGAAATCATGACCATAGGCGTTTTTACATCGTCAAAGTAATAATCAATGGTACTTACCGCATTTACCAGGTTACTATTCATATCATCGATGATAATTTTATTATAACGATTGGACAAATATGCGATCGTTCCGCTGCTGACAGCCAACATAATCATGATAAAGAACAGACTGATCTTTAAACTCAATTCAAACTGCAGACTGTTTTTTTTCATTTGTAACACCCCCAGTTCCATTGTAAACCAAATTGATGTGTTTCGCAATTTCTAGTCATTGTTTTCCATTTTATTCCATTACAATATTTTGACAAGTATTTTTACCGTTTCTTAAGAATTTGTTGATAGCGTATATATACTATGGTATGGTATGGACAGGGAACACGGAAAATAACAAAACATGGCAGTTGTTATAACGATTTGTGATTATATCCCTCCCGCCACGAAAGGATATTCAAATGAATGAAATTTACAAAATTCTGGATCTAATCAAAATAAGGCCTGCAATGTATATCGGGGATCACAGCATTACAGCCCTGTACAGCTTTCTAAACGGGTATTCCATGGCTCTTAAGAGGCTGTCCATCGAGGATCATACCGACACCTTGCTGCCGCTGCCGTTTTGGTTTTTTCATGAGTACGCCGCACGCAAATACGGCTATTATGAATCGACCTCCGGCTGGAGAAATATGATATTGGACCAAACCAACCACGATGAGAGCCAGGGGCTGGATGCGTTTTTTGTCATGTATGAACAGTTCAAATCCTTAAAAATAGTCCGTTACATGTATGCCGTGCTGGATATAAAGCACCAGCAGTTTTATGAAAAAGAGCCCCTATATCCCGATCCGGTAAAAGTCCATCTTGTAGAATTGGCGCCAGGGTATTTGCTGCTGATAGAAACAAAGGAGAAATACGTCCTGACCAACTCTCTCTATCCGAATAAACAGGCGCCTCTGGACTATGCGGAACAATGTTTTGGCTCTATTACAAAGTGGAAATGTGAAGATATTGGGAATCTGGTATTTGATAAGGAATTCGTATTTTAGACCGTTCATTCAAAAAAAGAGACCAATACTGCATCATCCTGATAATATGAAAAAAAGCTGTAGTTCAGCCAAATTCCATAAACCTGGAGCTTTGGCTGGATTACAGCTTTTTCTCTATTTGCATAAAAATCCATTAACTTTCTGCTCACTCCAATAATTCACGAATCCTGGCAGCAATACTATCTGCTGTCAAGCCATACATCTCAAATAAATCAGCGCTGGAGCCGGATCGTCCAAACTCATCTCTCATTCCCATCTTTAGAACTTTGCACGGACAGTGTTCTGTAACGTATTCGCTGACCGCTCCGCCAAGGCCGCCAATCGTGTTATGATCCTCTACAGTAAGAATACATGCTGTATCTGACACCGCAGCCTCTATCGCTTTCCCGTCAATCGGTTTGATGGAATACATATCAACAACCCTTACCCTGATCCCCTCTTTTATTAGCTGATCTGCTGCACGAACTGCAAAATCCACCATGCGGCCACAAGCCATAACAGTCAAACGGTCCCCATCTCGAAGTAGTCTGCTTCCTCCCAGTGTAAATTCCATATTCTCCGGATAATATTCCTGATTGATTTCCCGTCCGAATCTCATATAAAATGGCCCGTCTGTCTCCGCCATCAAACGCGTAAGTTTTTCAGTCATATTTGGAGTGGACGGAGCCAGAACTCTAAGCCCTGGTATTGCGCGCATAATCGCCATATCTTCTATAGCCTGATGTGTCGCGCCGTCAAAGCCAGTTTCGAGCCCTGCATGAGTTCCCACTATTTTTACGCTATAACCATTATAACAAATCATATTTCTTACCTGATCAAGCGCCCTCATACTTGTAAATACTGCAAAGGAAGCCACAAACGGAATCATACCGCAGCTCGCTAATCCAGCAGCTATGGATACCATATTTTGCTCTGCAATCCCACATTCAAAAAAACGATCCGGAAAATCCTTAATGAACTCACCATAATTTAGTACATTTATGCAGTCAGAATCTACAACCGTAATCCGTTCATCCTCCATCGCCAGCTTGTGTACCATATTCCCATAAGCAACTCTGTTAGCTATCATATTTTCACCTCCTTAAGTGCGTAAGTTATTGAAATTAGTTCCTCCCTTTCCCAGTTCAGTCAACGCAGCGTCGTACTGTTCTTCTGTCGGAACAGCTCCGTGCCACTCCGCTTTTCCTTCCATAAAAGAAACTCCTTTTCCCTTAACCGTATTGGCAATAATCATAACCGGTTTATCCATTTCACTCTTCTCTACTTGGCTTTCTTGTGTAACATGATCCAGTATCTCAATAATTTCGGAAATCGAATGACCGTTTATCTCGTAGGTTTTCCAGCCAAACGAGTCGAACTTATCTTTTATATCCCCCAGGGGCATAATCTCTTCATTTGTACCGCTCATCTGCACCTCATTATGGTCCAGAATCGTAATCAAACGATTTAATCGGTACTTTGAAGCAGTCATAGCAGCTTCCCATATCTGTCCTTCTTCAATTTCACCATCTCCCAGCATACAATACACAAAAAAATCTTTTTTCATCGTCCTTGCAGCAAGAGCCATACCTACCGCAGCCGACAGTCCCTGTCCCAAAGGCCCCGATGACATATCAATTCCCGGCGTCTTAGGATTGGGGGCTCCCTGAAGATGGCTGTCTGCCTGACGCAGATGACTCATCTCTTCCACGGAAAAAAATCCTCTTTTTGCCAAAGCAGCGTACAAGATCGGTGCCGAGTGCCCCTTACTCAGTACAAAGCGATCCCGATCCTCCCACCCAGGCTGTTCTGGATCTAACCGCATTTTATAAAAATAGAGAACTGCTATTATTTCGGCAGCAGATAGACAGCCTCCAATATGACCGGATTTCGCCCTATATACAGATTCAATTGTTTCTATTCTGAGCTGATTTGCAATTGTTTTTAATTTCATCTTATCATACATCGCTGTTACTCCTTTCCTCCAGCAATTGCTCTAAAGCCAGTGCACTTGCTTTTGCAGCAAATTCCGGATAATCCCATTTTTCATTTACCTCTGCGGTAATCCAGCCATTATATCCAATCTCGTGCAAGGCCTGTATCACTTTCACAAAATCAATGTCTCCGCTAAGCAAATTCACAAAACCCTGAACCGAGGAGCAGCCTTTTCTAAAATCTTTTACGTGAACCCTTTTAATGCGGGACCCCAGAATCCGGATCCATTGTTCCGGATACCCGGAGGGCTGTACGTTGCCAATGTCAAAATACACCTGTACATAGCTAGAACCTATCTCATCAATAAACTGCCGCATTTCTAACGGTGACATTAAAAAATGGTTCCAGACATTTTCAATTCCCACCGTCACTCCCACCCTCTCAGCGATAGGAGCAATCTCCTCAAATGCCCTAAGTGAACGTTCATATGCTGTATTATAATCAATAATTTCCAACCCCGGATGATAGTCCTCTTCTTCATGAGTTCGGAAGGAGGGATGAATTTCGTCAGAAATAAAGTCTGCTGTTACGAAGCCCGGCAGGGCTAATGCCACCTCGGAATTAAGCTCAGCTGCTATATAAAGCTGTTTTCGCAGCATCTCTCCGGCTTTTTTTCGCATCTGAGCATCATCGCTGGTGAAAGAGCATTTCCAGTTTAAACTGCTGCTTACTGAAATAATTTCTATCCCGGTCTCCTTCGCCGCCTGCCGGATCGTCATCAATTCTTCTTTCCTGCAATCCGGCTGCAGTTCCCCTTTTTCAACAATTACAAGTTCTATTCCCTCAAATCCCAGTCTCTTTGCAAATTCCATCTTCTCCCTTAAATTCAACGTATGTGGAAGCGCCCAGTAATGGATACCTTTTTTCATATGCCCCTCCCTATCAGCCATGAATACACTTAATCACGAATCACTGCAGCAATCAATAGAATAGCGATTTATTGAAAACTCCGGCGTTATCGCCTTTGCGGAGGCTGCTGCTAACAATCCAAGATTCTTAATATCGCTTAAGGAGCACGTCTCCACAGGTGAGTGAGTATATCTGGCCGGGTAGCCGAGATCCAGACAAGCCACTCCCTCATTTTCCATCTGTACGTAGGCTGATTCTGTTATAATTCCAAGAGATGCAAACCGCTGATGGGGGATATTTTCTCTCAAAGCACACTCCTCTGCAAGTCTGGCCAGACCTTCATGGGGAATCATCCCATTTAAAGTTCCTCTCCCATGAAAATTATAAAAATTAATTGTCGGCCCTTTGCCAAGTGCATTCTGATATTTCGTTTTTAAATCCGGAGTATCTCCTGCAAGAACCACATCCAGCCCCATAGCCACCTCCGGTTTTAACCTTCTGGCTGCAAATGCAGCGCCTCGAATATTAAACTCCTCCCAAACGGTCCCGACGAAATGCACGGTTGAGGCCGGCCTGTCTTCCCATAAACTCTCGGCGGCAAGAATCAGTGCGGTCAGCCCGCCCCGGTCGTCTAAAGCAGTACCACTTACTTTATCTCCTGCAAGAGGTTGAAAAGACGGTTCATAAATGGCAGGACAACCAACATCCACTCCCAGCGTCCTTACCTCCTGCTCTGATGCGGCTCCAATATCGACATAAAGATTCGTCACCATATCCACCTTGTATTTTTCTTCTGCTGAAGCCGCATGATGTGCTTTATTTCCAATCAATCCAGGTATGAAATCACCATGCACCGTGCGTATCCATAAACGCAGTGCAGGCAACACCTTTTCCGGTATCCCCCCTAATCTGTCCAACTGGATATAGCCATCCGGTTCAATCCTTCTTACAATAAATCCCAGTTGATCTAAGTGGGCGTACATCATCACCGAAGGTGATTCAGGATCTGTACCGTCTAGCGTGGCCATCACATTACCCATGCGGTCTAACATGATACGGTCAACAAACGGGCGTATTTTACTGGAAAATACCTCTGCAGCTCGTTTTTCGTAACCGGATGGAGCCGGTGCCAAGCAAAGTTCTTTTAATACCTCTTCTGCATTCATTCTATTCCTCCTTAAGTTCCTTAAGCATTTCTAACGGATCAGGGCTCTGAAATACCAGACGGCCTAAGACTGCTCCATGAACACCTGCTCTTTCAAGCTCCTGAAGTGTTTCCCTGGTCACGCCTCCATCTGCATACAATTCTACTCCTGCCGGAATATATCCGGCTAAACGGATTAAGCGTTCCACTGCAGGTCCATATACTTTTTCTTCTAAATAATCAGGCTCCGATGTCATGAGGAGCAGCTGATCCGTATTTTCCAGAAAAGGATTTGCTGCTTCTACTGGTGTTTTTATATTGACAGCCAGCCCCGTCTCCAATCCAAGGGCATGGCAGTGATTGAGAAAATAAAGTGGATAGTCAAGCGCTTCCAAGTGGGCTATCACAGAATCCACTCCGCAGGCGGCAAGACCGTCTAAATACGATTCTGGATGACTAACCATTAAATGTACCTGAATATACCTTTTCGCTGCTTCTTTACATATCGCCCTGACAGTCTTCATTCCAAATGTAATATTGGGAACGAAGTTTCCATCCTCGATATCTATATGCAGATAAGGCCATGCCTCCAGATTCTTTAAGACCTCCCCTACTGCCAAAGGATCGGCTGATGCAATTGATGGCATCAGTTTCATTACTTTATCCTCCTTATTGATATGCCTTTCCCACTTACCACCATCTGATCTGCTCAGTCACATATTTTCTTAACTCAACAAATTGTGGATCAGTAAAGTCTCTCGGCCTCGCTAAGTCAACGATCAGTTCTTCTTTAATCGCAGCCGGCTTATTGGTCAGGATAATAATCCTGTCTGCAAGATAGACCGCTTCTTCAATATTATGAGTGATAAAAAGAACCGTACTTTCAAATTTTTTCCATAACCTGATCACTTCATCTTCCAGATAATAGCGCATTTTAATATCCATCTGTCCATAAGGCTCATCCATCAAGAGCAGATCCGGATACAGGGCAAAACTTCGCCCGATTACGATTCGCTGTTCACTACTGGTAGATAATTGATGAGGATATTGTTTCCGGAACTTGGTAAGCCCTACCAATGAAAGAATTTCTTCTGTTCTTCGATAGATTTCCTCTTTAGGGAGCTTTTTTAATTTCATTCCAAACATGATATTCTCTTCCACAGTAAGCCAGGGAATAGCAGATGGTTCCTGAAATGCAAAGGAAATATTATGTATCCTTGGATCCGCCGTTTTCCCGTCAATTAAAATTTCTCCCGATGTCGGTTCAATAAGCTGTGTAAGTAAATTTAAAAATGTTGTCTTTCCGCAGCCTGTAGGCCCTACCACACAGATAAATTCTCCTTTCTTAACTTTAAATGAAATATGATCCAAAACCTTTAAATCTCCGAAGTTTTTGGTAAGCTCTTTCACTTCAATTTTATAATTTTCTGTCATATACTGCACCCTTTTTCTATATTGACAAATCCGTGTTTTCTGAAATCTCACGGCGCATCTGCAAAAACCTACAGTCCATCATGTCTCTGGGGCGCGGTAAATCAACTTGATACACCTGCTTCACTCTTGCTGGACACTCCGTAAGAAGGATAATCCGGTCTCCCAGCATCAATGCCTCCTCAATATTATTTGTGACAAATAAAATAGTTCTCTTCTCCTGCTCCCAGATTCGCGCAATTTCTTCTTCCATATTATATCGGGTCTGTGCATCCAACTGTCCAAACGGTTCATCTAAAAGTAATATCTGTGGGTCATTTGCATAAGCTCTCGCGATTCCGACTCTCTGCTTCATACCACCGGACAAATGCTTTGGCAGATGCTCTTCAAAGCCATGCAGGCCCACCAGATCAATGTAATGCTGAGCCTTTTCCCGTCGTTCACGCTTCGGTATTCCACGCATTTTAGGTCCCAGTTCTACATTTTCCATAACGGTTTTCCACGGAAGTGTCCCAATCTTTTGAAATACCATTCCCATATCTGGATTTGGTCCCACCACATTCTTACCGTCTAAACAAATATTTCCGCAATCGGGCTGCATTAGACCGGCAATCATATTTAAAATGACCGTCTTCCCGCAGTGACCAGGTCCCAGCAGGATCAGAAACTCATTATCCCGTACCGTAAGCGACAGTTCCCTCACCACCTCATGGTTCTTTCCGTTTTCCATGGAAAAGCATTTGCTTATATTCTGTATATCTAATCTGATTTTATATTCTCGCTCCATGGACATATCCGCCTTTCAAGAAGATCCGTGAAAATAGAAATTACAGTTCCAACAATGGCGATAACAATCATGCCAACCATAATAAGCGGAACATCAAAGGCATCCTGTCCTCTGGTAATCAAAAATCCCAGTCCTGCCTTAGCCCCTATCATCTCAGCCGCAAGAACGACCATTAGTCCGCCACTTGTAGCAGTTCTAAAGCCTGCAAATATCGACTGCATAGCCGATGGCAACGCAATTTCGGTAAGCAGTTTTCTATCATTCGCATGGAACATTCTTCCTACGTCAAGGTATAATGGCTCCACTAAACGAATCCCGGTCGCGGTATTGACTACCACCGGTGTAAAGGTCCCAATAAATACAATGATAACTTTGGGAAACTCCCCAATACCAAACCACATAACAATCAAAGGAAGCCATGCGATCGGCGGAATGGGGCGAATAAATTCAAACAGAGTACCGAAAATAGCATTAAAGGTTTTATTCCATCCGATTAATATACCGAACGGAATCCCAATCCCCAGAGAAAATATCAATGCTAAAAAAATACGTTTTAAACTTGCTAAAATATGCCCAAAGATCAGATATCCATTAATTGGCTTTTCGAAAGTTTTAACAAATCGTTTCATTACCAGATCTGGCCCAGGTACAAGATCCGAATTACCTCTGGAAATCTGAACCCACAAGAGAAATAACAAAACCAATGACAATGCAGGCGCTATCGTATAAAAAATATGTCCGAAACTCTTTTTCCAACCTGTAACTTTTTTCATCAGACAGTCCTCCATTTCACAAAAATATGCTCCAGCTTTGTGAATATCCATGAGAACGAAAAACCCAGGATTCCAATTGTAACCATTCCTAATACAATGATATCAACTCGCCCAAACTGCCGTCCCATATTAATCATATAACCAAGTCCAGCATTAGCAGCAAGCAGCTCTGCAGCTACCAATGTGCTCCATGCAGAGTTAAGTGCAATTCGTATTCCTGCAAAAGTCATGGGCAGAGAAGAGGGTATCCCTATTTTCAGAAATATCGTAAAGTCTGATGCCCCATACGTTTTCGCTACATTAATCAAAGTCTGATTCGTACTTTTGATTCCCGCTGTGGCATTAATTACACATGGGACAAAAGATGCAAAGAATATAATCATCGCTTTGGCCTCAAGGCCAATTCCGACCCACAGAATGGTCAGGGGAATCCACGCAATTGGAGGGATTGGGCGCATTATCTCAAATATCGGACGAACAAAACGGCTGACTGTCCTATACCAGCCCATAAGCCAGCCCAAAGGAACCCCAATCACAATTGCAAGAAGCAGCCCACTGCATGCAACCTTTAAGCTGACCAGGATATTCGTCTGCAACAGAGAACCATCCGGGCTTTTATTATTCAGTTTATCAAACAAAGCCGCAAATACCTTTGTCGGCGCAGGCAGAATTTTATCTGATAGTATCCCGGCAGTAACAAAGCCCTGCCAGATGAGCAGAAAAGTCAGAACGCTGAGTACGGAGATTACCGCATACCGGTCTAAGATTTTTTTCATAATCTGCCACCTTTACTCCTTCATTGCCGCAATTTCATTGATGATATCTGCTTTAAAATAACCGCCCAACAATTTGGTATCATCACCTTTCTGATAGCTGCCGTTCTTGATATAGAATAACAATGGGTCGTTATGCATCGCTTCTATTAACAACATCGCTCCATCTTCCGTTTTTTCATTAAAAAGTTTAACGTTGTCTGTCAGGCTGTAATGGCGATTATTTTCAAGAACTGTCCGGTTCTCTTCCAATGTACCTGTGGCTCCCGCTTCCTCATTAATTTCCGTAAACATTTCAACCGCTCTGTCAAAATGTTCCTCACTGCTGTAAATCCAATCAACGGTGGCAAAATAAAGTTCCATCCATTTTTTTATCGCTTTATATTTGGCCGGATCTTCATAACTCCTGGGATTCGCACACATAACCGTAGGCAATTCAATTCCCAGATCATTTGCGCTCATAACCACAGTGTAGTTTTCCTTCATTTCATCCGCATATGTAAAACTGCCCCAAAGCGCTCCAATCTCCCCCTTATTTGCCCGAAGCGCCGTATTGATGCCTGGAACATCCATATGAGTCATTGCTACGTCAGTATCAGACAAGCCGAATTTACTTAGGCCTGTAGATAAAACATAATGTAGTGTAGACCCTGTCGGAATCAAAATTTCTTTTCCTTTCCACGTATCTGCCGTCCCATAGATATCCGGGTAATCTTTTAGCGTATTTCCTGCTGAAACAATATCTGAATCATTTTTTGCAAAAATGCGCAGGGAATCGTAATCTCTTGCCGCAGCTCCGATCACGACCATATCCTGGCTGATAACACCTGTCAGAACCCCTCCTAACCCAATCGTTCCACAGTCCCAGGAATCAGAAGCCATCGCCTCCACCATGACAGGTCCATTACCAAATGTCTCTATATTAGCTCGTATTCCTGCCTTTTCATATCCCCCCATTTTATCAATCATATAGATAATCATTCCATGATGGGAGCCAGTCAAATATCCGAAATTCAGCTCAGTCTCTGTTTCTAAGGGTTCAATTCCATCATAAATTCCTGCCTCTTCTTTTCCCGTTTCTTCTTTCCCGCTATTTCCTGCAACACCATTATTATCTGTCTTCTCTGCACTTTGACTACATGCAGTGAGAGTTCCCAGAACTAATAACAGACTTAATAAAAGACAAAAACATTTCTGTAACCTTCTCCTCATAAGATACACCTTCCCCTTCTTATCTAAATTCCTTAACAAGATCCATAAAAGCCTTCACTCGGTTATAATCAACTCCATTTTCAAATTTTCCATCTTTTTTAAACGTTGTTCCTACAATGGCACCATCTGCCACAGATAACTGAGTTGTAATATTTTCTATTCTGCACCCCGTATTCGCCAGCACCACAGTATTCGGCACAACCGATTTCACTTCACTCAAAATCTGAGTATCTGTACTTTCCCCTGCTGTCAGTCCGGAAACACATAAAGCATCCGGCCTGCAGTTAAACACGGTTGTCTTTGCCACTTCTCTGATATTGCGCTGCTCTACGTAAACAGCCGCTTCCGGAACTATATTAAACAGTAACTTAACATTCTGTGCGCCAACCGCATGTTGGTGGCGCACCGTCTCACCACAATTAGTATTCCATAATCCAAAATCACTGGCATAGACACCAGTAAAAATCTCTCTCACAAAACAAGCCCCTGTAGCGACTGCCAGATCCAAAGATGCCTTGGCATCCCATAAAACATTTACCCCAAAAGGAACTGTAATTTCTGATTTTATCTCCCCGATCACGCGTCCCATTGCAGCAAGTGTTTCTTTCTTTACATCAGTAAGGTAAGGAAGGCTGAATTCATTAGAAAACATGACTGCATCCACCCCTCCATCCTGAAGCGCATGCAGATCTTCACGAGCCTTCTCTATCACCCACTCCATTCCCTTTTCCTGGTCATAGCCACTGTCTCCCGGCAACGCCTGAAGATGACACATTGCAATAATAGGCTTTTCAGTTTTGAATACTTCTTTTAACCAATTCATCATAAAACCCCTTTCTTTTTCAGGCATGCACATTATGCCAAATATACATTCTTTACTTTTTCCTTCATTCTGTGCAGGCTGTTTTCATCGATAGCCTTATCAATAATCACCCCATCGATATCCGTCAGATCACAAACTTTAATTAACGCCATTCTGCCCAACTTACTGTGATCACCAATCAATATCACCTGCTTTCCAGCCTGAACCAGTAATCGCTTAATACTGGCCTCCATCACATTTGTATTGGAAATGCCGAAATCCACATCAATAGCATCTGCTCCCAGAAAAGCCTTGTCCACACGAATATTACGAACGTAATCTTCTACCATACTTCCCAAAAGCACATTATTATACCCCTGGCGACGGATTCCTCCTGTTACAATCATAGTGGATGTTGGGTGGAGAACTAAATTTCCTCCAATAAACAGGTCATAAGTAATTACTGTCAAATTAGGAACATCGGATAATTCGCTTGCCAGGTAATAGGTTGTCGTTCCTGAATCCAACAGAATAGTGTCGCCCTCGTGCACAAAGGACGCCGCCAATTTAGCAATTTGCTTTTTCTCATGCAGCATAATCGTCAGCTTCTCATTATGCTGCCATTCAAATGAAGAAGTGTTATCATTCTTTCTGACTGCCCCCCCATGAGTCCTGACTAAAAGCCCCTGAGTGTCTAAGTCATCCAGGTCCCGGCGTACCGTCGCATCGGATACGTCGAGGTAGTCTGCCAGTTCCTTAATTTGAACGCTGCCATGTTCCTTCATGTATTCCATTATCTTTTGCAGCCGGCCGGCTGGAATAATAGAAGTTTTTTGTTCCATGTTTCTTTCCTTTCCTGGTCTTTTTTCTCTTTTGTATTTTTTGATTGTTTTTGAAATATTTTGTAACTTTCTGCTATATTTCACGTTTTCATTATCACATATGTGTCGAATAATGTCAATATTTTTTACAAAATTGACATTTTAACATTTTAGTTTGCAAATTTTGCACAAAGAGTCCGGCTTGCCGGACTCGTGCGCCGGAGCGCGGTTGCTTCAGCAACCAAATTTCCTTAGCGCGGAGTGCGCATCCCCGGAGGTTTTTTATTTCACAGGGCGAACTTTCCTGTGAAATAAAAAATCTTGGTTACAGACAATATAGTCTACAACCAAGATTTTAGTATTTTTACAAGGCAATTCTTTTAAGCAGTATACTTCACAAACTGAATCCCTTCCACCCCCTCCAGAAACTGAAGCACTGCCTCCCGGCTCTTATGTTCCGTATTCTTTAAGCTGATCACCGCCTTCTGGAAGCCTTTTCTCTTCTTTTCAATCTGCACCTCGCCAATCACCAGGCCTGCAGGTGAAAATTCCCGGACCAGATCCGTCATTTTGACCGCGTCGTCCAGTTCCACATACACGCTGAGCCAAACGTCATCAAAAATCAGATGGTACTCCAGCTTCTTCAGTTGCGTCATGGTGAGCGATACGGCCAGGGTGGCAATGATCCCGGCCTCATAGAAACCAATCCCAATGCTCAGCCCAATACACGCAGCAGTCCACAGGCCTGCTGCCGTTGTCAGCCCCTTAATCTTCGTCTTGCCCGAGATAATGATGCTCCCGGCGCCCAAAAAACCGATTCCGCTGACCACCTGTGCGCCCAGCCGCGCCGGATCACCGGTCTGGAAATGATAGTACATATACTGTCCGGTCAGCATGACCATGGCCGCGCCCATGCAGACCAGCATGTACGTCCGCATTCCTGCCGGCTGATGCGCTTTGCCCCTCTCAATTCCGATTACACCGCCGCAGACCATGGACATCACGATCCGCATGGTGATGGAAGCCAGATTGATGCCTTCCAGATACTCCACTGCCGCTGTCACTGTCTCCATGTATTCCCCTCTCATCCCTGTGTTCTACAACCTGTTCAGACAGATACCCGTTTCACTGATTTTTTCTTTTTGAGTTCCCCTACCAGGAGGGCTGCGTCCAGCTCATCAGGCGCTTTTAAAACCGCACTCAGTACGCAGAGGGAATCCTCGTCGGCCAGCTTTATATTCTCCATTTTGCAGCCTGCGTCCTCTATGGTCTTATTAATATAGGAAAAGATATCTTCTTTGTCGCTGTCCTTATACTCGATCTCCAGCTCCCGCTCTTCTCCTGCCTTTCTGGAAAAATATCCCCGTCTCCCTAAAAACACCTCGGAAACCATCACAATAATCGTGGACACAGCGCCCAGCACATACATGCCGCAGCCCATGGCCATGCCTACTCCCACCGTGGCCCAGATACCGGCGGAGGTGGTGATTCCGCTCACATTGTTGTTGCGGAAAAAGATAATTCCCGAGCCGATAAATCCGACAGCTGTCACGATACCGGCCGCCACCCGGGACGGGTCAAGACGGACGTATTCGCCGAGAACATCATTGAAGCCGTACTTGGAGATGATCATCATGGTCGCGGCCGCAACCGAGATGATGACGTGTGTTCTGACGCCCGCCGTCTTCTTCCGGCTCTGCCGTTCATAACCGATCAGCCCGCCGCAGACAGCCGCCCCGAGGAGCCGGGCTACAAAAATCCATTGTTCCATTATAAATTCATTCAACTAATCCGCCTCCTGAAAAACAGGAATACCGCATGATTTCTTTCATGCGGCGCCCTGTAATGATCTTTTTTTTGCCTATTGATTTCTTTTTTTACCTTCTGCTCTTATTCTTACCCTATTGATCTCTTCCTCATCCCTTCGCCACTCTCTTCTCAAACCGTCTCTGCTTCCATCTTCTGATGCGTTCCATTCCATCTCCCTGGCCGAAATACAGTGCCACAGAAGAGAGAATCATCAGAACGACCGTGTATACAAAGCCCATGGCCCTGGCATCGATGGAGGCCGACTCATCCGAAGCGGCCTTCACGACGATGCCGAGAGGCTGGAACAGCGGATGGTACAGGAATACAGACAGATCGTAGTCCGATAACCTCCCGTTGAAATTCAGGATAATGATGGACATAATCGCCGGGAAAATAACCGGAAGAATTACTTTTATCATCGTATAGAGTGTGCTCGCCCCCATACATTTCGCCGCTTCTTCCAGGTCATTGTCAATGCTGAAGAATGCCGCCTTCACCATACGGTAAGAGAACGGCAGTTTGACGACCGTATAGCCCACCAGCATCAGGACCAGTGTTCCTACCATAACATAGTTAAACAGAATCGGCTGCCGCTCCCCGTAGGTCGTGGTCAGTCCCAACGCGATCAGGGTTGCCGGAAGAAGCCACGGAATCAGCATGCCCCATTCGAAGAATACGTCGTATTTATGCTTTGCCGTGCGCACAAACCGGGCGCAGATCACAGCCATCAGTACAGCCAGAACCGCAGCCAGCAGGGAGTATACAATACTGACGATGTACGGCTTGATCGCCTCTGCGCTCGTAAACAGCTTCTGGTAATTCGCCAGAGTGAACGAATTCAGAGTCAGATTGCCCGTCTTAATAGTCAGTGAATCACAGAATGAATATACGATAACCAGGATAATCGGTATCACATAGATGGCAAACATGGCGTAAGCGACCACATGGGCTGCCACGTTGAATACCGGATTGCTGATCTTCTGCTTCTTTAGCTTTGCCTTCGTCTTCGACACGGATATGTAGTTTCCGCCCTTTTCAATCCTGCTGAACACTGCCAGCAGAATCATCGTGGCAATGCCTAAGAGAACCGCAAGAAATGCCGCAACCTCCCTGGAAAAGCTGGATTTTGCAAATGTGATAATCATGGGGTTGATGGTCTGGAAATTCTCTCCGCCGACAATCAGAGGTGCCGACATGGCTCCCAGTCCGGTAAGGAACGTCAGGATGGTGATGGCGAAAAACGTAGGCTTTAACACCGGCATGACGATCTGGAAGAAGATTCTGCTTCCGGATGCCCCCATATTTTTCGCCGCCTCAATGGTATGGTAATCCAGACCGTGAATCGCATTCTTTAAAAACATCATATGATTCTGTGTACAGGAAAATGTCATAACGAACACGACTGCCCCATATCCCACAAACCAGTTCGGATTCATACCCGGAAATATTGACACCAAAAGCTTTGTCAGCAGTCCGTTGGCGCCGTAGACGTATTTGTAGCCGGATACCAGCACGACTCCGCCGTAGATCAGCGAGCTCATATATGCAAGTTTTAATACCCTGGCGCCCTTGATATCCCAGTATTCCGTCAGAAGAACACTGAGCGTCCCCACGATGTTGACCGTAACCACCAGGGTGAACGCCAGAATGAAGCTGTTCACAAGACTCTTCATGGCTCTGGCGGAGCCGAATACCTTTCCGAACACTTCCGTGGAAAACTGTCCATTTTTATAGAAGACACTGACCAGCAGGTTTAAGTTCGGGTAGATGACAAATGCAACAATGGCCCATACAATAACAATCTTTAAAATCAGGGTCTGTATACTGAAAGACTTACTCTTGCTTCTTTGTTTCATACAAACTCCCTCCTTTTAAAATTGCATGATATCCCTGGGATTCATATAGATATCCAGTTCCTGGCCGATTTCCATGAACGGCTGTCCGTCATTGACGTGGATCACGCGGATCTCACATCCCATGACTTCAACGCGGTATTTCGTCATGACTCCGTTATAATCGTAATCCCGGATCACTCCATGCATCTTCGCATAGCCTGGAATTTCCTTTAAACTGATTCTCTCCAAACGCACATAGCCGCTCTTATTCCCATCCAGCGCATGGCCGGTCTGGGTCTCGACCTCGCTTAAGACAGCAGCGTTCAGCCGGTTAATCTCACCGATAAAATCGCAGACAAATTCCGACCCGGAATGGTTATAGATGTTGTAAGGCTTATCCACCTGCTCCACAAATCCATTGTTAAACACGGCAATCCGGTCGGACAGGGTAAGGGCCTCCTCCTGATCGTGGGTAACGTATAGGGTAGTGATCCCCAGGTTCTTCTGCAGCTTTTTAAGCTCGCTCCGAAGGCCCACTCTCAGCTTGGCATCCAGGTTGGAAAGCGGCTCGTCGAGGCACAGAATCTTCGGTTCCAGAACGATCGCCCTGGCTAACGCCACTCTCTGCTGCTGCCCGCCGGATAATTCGGATACATTTCTCACCAGCTGCTCTGACTTAATCTCGATGACCTTCGCCACATCCTTGACCTTCCGGTCGATCTCCGCCGCTGAAAGCTTCTTCACCTTCAGGCCAAAAGCCAGGTTCTCATAGACGGTCATCGTCGGAAACAGGGCGTAGCTCTGAAATACCATCCCGATATTTCTTTTCTCTACCGGAGTGTGGGTAACATCCTTTCCATCGATCAGGATCTGTCCGGCACTGGGTTCGAGGAAGCCTACGAGAGCCCTCAGTGTCGTTGTCTTGCCACAGCCTGACGGCCCCAGAAATGTAAAGAACTCTCCATCGCCAACCGTTAAATTCAAATCCTTGATGGCTACAAAATCCCCGTATTTAATCTCAATATTTTTAAACTCAATCATCCTTTTCCTCTCCTTACAAAGAGGCGGTATCATTTATATTCATAAACCATACCGCCGTCCGTCACCTACTGTAAGAACTCAAGCTCACATTTTTCAACCCACTGATCTATATTCGCTGCTACGAATGCCCAATCCATATCCTGCGGATGTACCTGATCCATAAATTCCTTGATATCGGCCGGTGCTTCCTCCACTGCCTTAGGCTGGCACGGAATGGTACCGAACTGGTTCATCCACTCTGCCTGAACGTCAGCGGAACCGAACCAGTTGGCGAAATCTACGGCAAGATCGCGCTTCTTGGAACCTGTAATCATGGCCATCTGCTCGGTTACGTAGGGAACGCCAACTTCCGGAACCATGATCTGGAACTTATAATCTCTCTCTGTCTGATTCTGAAGAACGCCGCTTCCCCACATCTCTGTGATCGGAACTGTACCGGAGATCGCATTTCCTACGTAGTCCTCTCCCTGTACTTCCATGTGGCCGTTCTGAATCCAGTTTTTCACGAAATCCCATCCTTCATCGGAAATGCCGTACTCCCCATTATCATCTCTGTACCGAACAAGCAGGCTGGCAAGAATGGTCTTACCGGTGCCGCCGCCGAAGTTTAAGATGGTGTATTGATCCTTCCACTCCGGATTTACCAGGTCGGTGTAGTCCTTTGGCGGATTCTGGAGATCGGCGTTCATCATATTGACAAGCGGCTGGATCACGATCGGATAATAGTATCCGTCCTTGTCGCCCAGTGTCATATCCACGTCGCCGGCCCAGGAAGGCTCCCATTGATCCAGTACGCTCTCTGTTTTCAGTTTCTCGTACTCAATGGAGTTCAGTCCAAATACCATATCTGCCTGCGGATTGTTCTTCTCTGCAATAATTCTGTTTGCCAGATCGCCGCCCTGAATCTGTACCACCTCTACATTATATCCGGCCGTTCCCGCCTTCTCCTTCAGCCATGCATCTCTGCCGTTGGAACCGGAGTTTGTGTAAATAATCAGCTTCTGGCTCTTATCCACGTCTCCGCCGGCCGCTGCCTTATCTCCCGCAGCCTCAGTATCTCCTGCCGCTTCTGTTTTCGCAGCTTCCTCCGTCCCTGCGGCCGTCGTGTCCGTCGTCGTATTCTTTGTTCCTGATCCGCAGGCTGCCAGTGACAGTACCATAGCTGCAGATAATCCGAGTGCCGCAAATTTCTTTAAGTTCTTCATAATTCTCCTCCTACTTTTCATTTGATTTATTTGATATGTATCCCTTTAACAACGCCGGCCAATCAGTTTGGATAATCTCGAATCCCAAGTCTATCAGCTTTCCCCATGTCTCATCGAAACCAATCTTAATGGCATTATTATCATCCAACAGCCCGGAGAGAATGATCTCATCATTTAAGGTAATCGCGTTCACCCAGGGAGCGATCCCCGCTTTTTTCAAACGACCCATGAATTCCGGGCTTAAGAATTCACTGTCCAGATCGGTAAAGATAAGCTCTGCCGCGGCCACATTGATATCGTACTTCTGAATGATATCCCATTCCTCCGGGCTCTTCATGATCGGCATATACATGATGCCGGTGCCGCTCTCTTCCAGTTCCTTTAAGAGTTCCTCCTCCACACCGGACTTTAAGAGAATCTGGTCCTTCATATCCATGCGGTCTAAAAGGGCGATGATCTCCTTCCAGTAAAACCAGGATCTGTCGATATTGATCAGGCACTTTCCGCGAAAATGCTCCAGCACATCTTCTAAATGTTCCAGCTTCTGTCCGCATACCTGCCGTAAGGAATTCAGCGTAAAGAGCTTCTCCACTTCCTCCGATGACATGGTTCGGATATCACGGTCAATTCCCAGCTCCAAAGGCTCTTCCCCATTATGGAATGCGTAAAATACTTTGTCCGTAGTCATGGACGCATCCACCTCGATCATATCCGCTCCATGAAGCAGTGCGTTCTTATATGCCAGACAGGTATTCTGCACCACGTTCCCACCGCACGTACCGCGATGAGCCGCAATCAAAATCCGGTTCTTATCGACGAGTTCTCTGATTGACTGATTCTTTGTGTACATTTTCCGTACCTCCTTATCTCTATATCTATTTTATACACCATTTATTGGAACGTGTCAATAGTATTTCCAAATTATTTTGTTTATTTTACATAGTTATCACATGGATTTTACATTTTTTTGTGCATTTTATTATGTCTACTTCTGCTTTTCGCAGTTAAAAAGCCCATTTTATTTGGCACGTTCAAATAAATATATTTGTTTTCTGTGCTACATTTGACTTTAAAAGTTTTTATTTCTGTTTAGCTTTCACCTTTTAACATAAGTCTATCCTTGCCTCATAAAAGCAAAATAAAGAGTCCGGCGAGCCGGACTCTCGCGCCGGAGCGCGGTCGCTTCAGCGGCCATATTTCCTAAGCGCGGAGTGCACATCCCCCGGAGGGTTTTTGTTTCATAGGACGAACTTTCCTATGAAATAAAAAACACCGCGCAATAAATTTCAGGTATCCTATTACTTACCTAAAACTCATTGCGCGGCGCCTTACAGACTTTTTATTTCCATTGCTGCCGGTTATTTCTTTTTATCCACGCTCCGTAATTTCGCAGAGTGCGGCTACATCTCATACCGATGCCCGGTTTGAATTCCCGCTTGTTTCATTAAATGCCCGATCACATTCCTCCTGCGCCTTCTCCAACGCGTCATCCATCTCTTCGATTCCCGATGCGATGGATCGGATCGCCTTCCCCAGGATATCCTCAAACAGGAACTCATTGAAATCAGGATTTCTGTCATGTTTATAAAGCCTCCAGCCGGGTTCGAAGGATTTTTCCATGTTCTCGAGCCACGGATAGCGTTCCAGGATATCCATATTCCTGCTGATCTGGCGGTTGCAGACGTATCCGCCAAGATACGTGATGGTCTCCGCGATATCCTTCCGGTACAGCCACTTTAAGAAGCTCATGCACGCGTCATACTTTTTGCTGAATCTGGAGATTCCCACCGAGCCTCCGCCTGACAAGGGCTGCCCCCCCGGAACGGTGTCGCAGGCGATTCGTCCCAGCACCTTCGATTCCGGATTGTGAATCATCTCGGAGGCATAGTTGGAAAACACGATATGCATCGCCGTATTCCCCTCGGAGAACTGGCGGGTGGGTTCCCCCCACCACTGATAGATATCACTGCCCGCATACTCGCAGGTGTCCAGATAATTGCGGATCGCCTGTTTCATCTCGGGGATCAGGATATTTACATTTCCCCGCGCATCGAAGATATCCTTCTTCAGTTCCCGGAAACGCGGCAGAAAATCGCACGCCGCCAGGAATGTTCTTCCGTAAGCGGTCACGGCTCCATACCTGGTTCTGGAATCGGGATTCTCTTTTCTCGTAAAAAATCTGGCCACTTCATTGTATTCTTCAAACGTCTTAGGAATCTCCAGACGCCGTTTGTATTTTTCGAAAAATTCCCTCTTGATCAGTTCATCCTCGAATAAATCCTTCCGGTAGAACAGCATCTGCACGCAGGCATCCAACGGAAACGCGTACTGGACACCATGAACCATGGAATAGTTTTCCGAGAGCGAGGGAAGAATCTGCTGCCGCAGCCACTTAACCGAAGAACTGGAGCTGTCGAAGGGCTGATAAATCTTATCGCCCAGCTCGGTCATCCACGCCATGTCGATACGAACCAGATCATAGGGGCTGTTCTGCACGCAGGCCTGCGCCATCTTGTAATGCTCATCGTAGGAAACCTCGATCATATTGACCTTAATTCCGGTCTCCCTGGTAAAGGAAGGAAGCAGCATGCCGATGGCCTTGCTGGTCAGATTCTGGATGGTCAAAAAGCAGATGCTGTCTTTCTTACCAGCGGCCGGAAGCGGATTATCGTAGAATCCGTCATTTTCCATGATAATCTGCTGTTTCTGCACAGGCTCCGCCTCTTCCCCGCCGGCATTTACGATCTGCTCCGCTATGTTTCTTCCCATCAGCTTATAATTCAGCTCATATCTGCACACGGCCGGATCGATTCCGATGCTCTTGCTGGTCAGCGCATATATAACCGGCATCTTCTTATCCGGATTATACTGATGGGCCACCCTCAAATAATCGGCGTCCTCCTGGCTCATGGCAATCACCGCGTCGAAATCCTCTTTCGATCCCAGGATATCAAAGGCCTTGTTAAACCACATGCTGTCGTCGCTTGGAAATATTTTGCAGGAGCAATTATCGTCCTCCAGCACATCCACCACACCGTTAATAAAGCTTTTATTGTTGGAATAGATGCTGTTCTCACAGAGCAGAGCCACATTCTGATGGCCATCCTCGATACACTTAACCGCGATATCCCGTCCCGCCTGCTCAAATCCAAAGGAAACGTAGACAGACGCGTCCGGCATTCCCTTCACCTTTCTTTCGGCAAAGAAAAACCTGGTATCTGAAGTGTATAATCCCCTGTTCTTAAGAAGCGAGCTGACCACCACCACTGCCATTGGATTTAAGGAGAGAGCCTTCTTTACCGCTTTTTCCTCGTCGCACTCCAGATTATTGGTGGATATGAGTTCTATGCTGATATCGTACTCCCGCAGGTACTGTTCCAGCCCGCTATATAAATCATTGTAGCATTTTAAGCTGATCTTAGGCACAATGACGCATACTCTCCGTGCCGTACCGGCCCGCAGCTGCTGGGCCTGGACATTCATTTTATATCCCATCTCTTTGGCAATCCGCTCCACCAGCTGGATTTTTTCGGCGCTGACGTTCCCCCTCTTGTTTAACACATTGGAAACTGTGCCGTGGGATACCCCTGCTTTGGCGGCAATATCTTTGATCGTTGGCATAGGCTGCACCTCATTATTGGTTCGTTCAAATTTTATCATTTTCATTATAGCACGAGGGCAGAGAGTTTTCTATCTGTTTTTTGCAGGGACTTTGTGCAGGACTTTAGAGAGGGGCTTTCGTGTGCGTTTTTAAAACGAGGCCGCGCACGGTTCCATGACTTCCGCCTCCAGCACGATCCTCACCTGCTCCACTCTCCTGTCTTTCATCTTCATGACAGTTATGGTCATATTTTCATAATAGAGCACATCCCCTTCTTCCGGTATCCGCTCCGCCAGCTCCATCACCCATCCGCTTACGGTAAACGATTCAAACTCTTCCTCACCGCCCAGCTCCTCAAACAGCTTTTCTACGCTGGTATTGCCTAAAACCAGGTATTCCTGATCAGATATCTTCTCAATTTCCTGAACCACCACATCGTGTTCATCCCAGATTTCCCCCACCAGCTCCTCCAGAATATCTTCCAGAGTTACAATGCCCATGGTTCCTCCAAACTCATCGATTACCACCGCAATATGCATCTTATTTTTCTGAAGCTCCTTCAGGAGGACGTTGATTTTCTTACTCTTTGCCACATACAGCGCCGGTCGGACAATGGCCTCCACGCCGCATACACCGCGATACACCTGATTATAAAAGTCCTTCTGGTAAATGATCCCGATAATATCGTCGATCTTATCCTTATAGACAGGGAGACGGGAGTATCCGGTCTCGCCAAACACCGCCGCTATCTCCTCTTTATCCGCATCGACGGGAATTCCTGTCACATCGACACGCGGGGTTGCGATATCCATGGCTTCCAGCTCTGTAAATTCAATGGCGCTCTTGATCAGGCTTCCTTCCTGTTCATCAATCCCGCCATCCTGTTTCGCCTCCTCCACGATGGCAAGCAGCTCCTCCTCTGTAATGCCGGAATCTCCCGAAGTCCGGATCAGGACTGACAGCAGCTTTTTCCACTGTTTGAATAAGTAATTAGCAGGTGTCAGCAGCACCATAAACGCATTTAAAAACGGGGCGGAGAACATGGCAAACTGCTCCGGGGACTCCTTGGCAATACTCTTCGGGGAAACCTCACCGAAGATCAGCACCACGATCGTCGTCACCACGGTAGATATACTGGCTCCCGCCTCATCGCCCAGGAGCTTTACAAATATGACCGTGGCCAGCGACGCACTTGCAATGTTGACGATATTATTCCCGATCAGGATCGTGGACAGCAGCCCGTCATAGTTTTCGGACAGCTTTAACACCAGCCCTGCCCTCTTATTTCCCTTTTCCGCCATATTCTTAATCCGAATCCGGTTCAGCGAGGAAAACGCCGTCTCCGTCGCCGAGAAATACGCGGACATAATAATACATCCAATAATAATTATCAATGAGATACTCTGTTCTTCCATAAATTTTTCCTTCCTCTTTCTTCTTTTTTGACATATAGAGTCCGGCTTGACGGACTCTCGCACCAGGGCGCGGCGGCTTTTGCAGCAAAAAAGCATAGCCCGCCTTTCCCGAGGGAAACGCAGGTTATGCTCCTATGTCAACATTTCAATTATCATGTTCTTTTTTATCAACCGGTATGTAACTGTCGTAAATGAGTTTGCCCGGTGTGTGTCAGGTTCAGCGTCACTGTCGGCGTCGTCCATGAAATGAGTAAATTCCTTTCTGCATAAAGCTGTGATATGAAAGAAATTATAAAGAACCCCAGCGTCATTGTCAAGAAGCGACCGCATTCCTTAACGCTTTCTTATCACCCTCGTTTCTGCATCTTTTTCGATGGATAGGACTGCACGTCCGGCTGGTTCGCTGCACACGGAAATAACCGGTCAAGTGCTTCGATGGCCTCCTTAGCGTCACTGCCGTCTGCTACCACATAAAAACGCTCTCCCTTTTTCAGTTCTCCCGCCTTCAGTATGCTCTTTCCATTAAAATGTTTCTCTTCATTTTCAACCGTAATGCTGCTTGTAAAACGGCTGGATATCAAAATCAGTTTCATCATCTGTTCCCTGGCCATTTTCTCTTCTGGCGCCAGATTGTACTCTCTGCTCTTCATTAATCTGTATCCGGTCCTTTCCCTATGATCATTCTATATAATGTCCTGCTCTGTCTGATTCTTTTACGTCTGATCATTTTCTCCAAATCTGTTTCGTTCAATACTGCCTTTCTTTTTCCATTTTATCTTTAAAATTAAATTTTTGTAAGCGAATTTGATCTGCCTTTTAAAACTTTGTCTATTTTACCTTATATCCAGGCTTTCTGCATTTGTATTTTTTTCCAAAGGTTACCGTTCATAGCCCTAGGGCGTGTTTGAAAATTCATTCCCGCCATCTGCACGCCCCAAAATAGTAAAATACCACATTAGCAATTGCATTTCCGTCCAAAATATAGTATACTGGAAAAGCAAGAACATATGTTCTATTATAACAAAACAGAGAGGAGCCGTCAATGGAAAATAAAATCACGCTACCCCAGGCCACGCCAACAGACAATACCGGATCATCCATTGACTATCTGGTTATTTCTTCCCCCTCCGACACGCTTCCCTACCAGAAGGCAATAAAAGAAGCGCCGCTCCTCGCCATAGACACAGAGACTACCGGGCTCGACCCGCACCGCGACCGGCTCCGTCTGATCCAGATAAGCGCACCTGGTATTCCTGTGCTTGTCTTTGACTGTGCGGTATTTCTCCCTGATGGAATTTCCTGCTTAAGAGAGCTTCTGGACACCCCTTCGGAAAAGCTGTTCCACAATGCCAAGTTTGACTTACAGTTTCTCATGGGGATTGGAATCGAATGCTTTCCAGTCTTCGATACCATGCTGGCCGCTCAATTGCTCCGGCCATGCGGCGGTCCTTTGCGGGCGGGCCTGGCGGCGGTGGCGGACCACTATCTCGGCATCAGGATGGATAAGACAGAGCAGACAGGCCCCTGGGACAGCACCTCCCTGACCGGATCCCAGCTGGCCTATGCCGCGTTGGATGCAGGGATTCTGCTGAAGCTGTACGGTGTGATGAAGCCGCTCCTGGCTCATCACGGTCTCGACCGGATTGCCTCCATTGAGTTTGCCTGCGCTTCCGCCATCGCCCATACAGAATATGACGGAATCAATCTCGATCTGGAACAGTGGGATTCGCTGCGCAAGAAGACCGAGAAACAGTATAACGATGCTCTGGAGACCCTCTACACCTACAGCGGCACTCCCACGTACCAGCTGACCCTGTGGGGCGGTGAGGAAGCCCTGGACGTAAACTTTGAGAGCAATCCCTATGTGCTCAAACTACTGAACCGGTACGGAATCCCGGTCAACTCCACATCGCGAAGAAGCCTGGCTCCCTACCATAACCAGCCTTTGGTACAGGCGCTGACCGAATACAGAAGGCACTCCAAATCCCTCTCTTCCTTCCTCCATCCCATTCCGGCCCAGATTCATCCCGTGACTGGCCGGCTCCATCCCAAATACATGCAGATCGGCGCCTGGAGCGGAAGAATGAGCTGTTACAATCCCAATATTCAGCAGATTCCGCGGGAAGCCGATTTTCGCGGCTGCTTTACAGCACCCCATGGAAGAAAACTGGTTCTTGCCGATTACTCCCAGATCGAGCTGCGCGTAGCGGCACAGATTTCCGGTGACTCCAGAATGAAAAGTGCCTGTCAGAAAGGCGAGGATCTCCATGCCCTCACCGCCTCCCTGATTTCCAATGTTCCGATCAGTCAGGTAACAAAAGCGCAGCGTCAGGCTGCAAAGGCTGTGAATTTCGGTTTGATATTCGGTATGGGCGCGGAAGGACTCAGACAGTACTCGAGTCAGTCCTATGGCGTAGACATGACATTAGAAGAAGCAGAACAGTTTCGCAGTGCCTTCTTTCAGAATTACCACGGGATCAACTGGTGGCACCATGACTTAAGAGAGAGCCATCCCCTGGAAGGCCGGACGCTCACAGGACGCAAGTTCCTGTTTTCCCCGAACACAGGTCTGGCCGATCTGGCCAACACTCCGGTTCAGGGCACGGCCGCCGATATTCTGAAATCTGCCCTCGGCCTTCTGGCCTCCCGGATCCGGGAAAGTGACAAGAAAATCGTAGGCATCGTCCACGACGAAATCCTGATGGAAGTCCCGGAGGAGGAAGTGGACGATGCGGTTGTTCTGTTAAAAAATACGATGGAAGAAGCCGCCCGTGCGATACTCCCTGATGTTCCCTGCGAAGCGGATGCAAAGGCCGCTGATTCCTGGGCAGGCAAGTAAAAAACCCCGTAGCAGGCTACGGGGTTTTTGACCCTCGCGACAGTCGCCAAATGGACGCGCCAGCGTGTCCGTTTGGCTCGTTGCTCGCGGGAATAAAGCCGATCTCAGCGGGTACACCGTCCTGTGCCGGGCTGCGCCAGCTTCATAAGACGCCGCGCCCTGACACACACCTGTTTTCTGTCATTTTCCAGGTTACGTTCTGCGAAGGCTGCCATTTCCTCCCTATAGGCAGAATCCGGGAATTGTTCCAGAAAGCATTCCAGAATATGTCCCTTTGCAACATTCCGGCATTCCAGAGACGGCACACCGTGATGGAGAAACGTATGACCGTCTATATTCAAAAGAAGGGGAATGATCGTCGTTTCCTCTTCCGGACAGACCTTCAGGATCTTCCCAACACACGAGACTGCATTGCCGAATTCCGCAACCTGCTGTGACCGGAACGAGAGGAGATACTTCGCTCTCATTTTCCCCCAGATGTCCCTGCCTCCGGCTTCCAAAAGCCCTGGAAGCGTAAGAAGCATTCCCCACTTTATAAAATTATTCTCGCTGTCCAACAGCCCGATTAAGCGGTCCCCATACGGAAGAAGCGTGGCCGGGCGCTCTTCGCTGATTTTCCGCACCGCCTTCTCCGCCTGATACTTAACGGCCGTTTTCTCCGTCTCCATAATCTCAATAAGAAGCGGAATCACCGAGTTGTCACGGTATCCCAGCTCCGCATACACCTTCGAATCTTCTTTTTTTCTCAGTTCCGTCATAAGCTGTTCCCGTTCCATCAATCATGCCCCCTTACTTATACAGGTCTCACATCGATATCCACAAGCTCCAGGCCATCATCCACTTCATGCAGATAGAGGTCGTCTATATGCCTGCGCAGAACCCGTTTTCCTCCCACATCGCCTTCCAGCACCAGAAGCTCATTCCTGTATGCTTCTGAAAAAATCGCGGGGTTTCCAAACTCACCCATATTGCACAGACAGCCGATTCCTCTTTTGCTGTTTCTCCAGCCTTCGATCAGGCCCTCTATGGTGGCCGCCTTCAGATACGGCTGGTCACAGACCGCGAAGCAGTACGAGGCTTCTTCACCGTCCGGTGATGCCGCGGCTTCCAGGGCCAGGTGGATCGAATGAGAGATTCCCAGACTGCTCTGTACGTTCTCTACCACCACATACCCTCTTTTTTCCAGGTCTTCCATGATCTCCGGATACTGTGTTACTACGATTTTATCATCGAAAAGGCCATCCGGCAGTTTTTCCACCTCCTCCACGATATACTGATACATTGGCTTCCCGTGAAACGGGGTAAGCAGCTTGTTTCCATCAAACCGCCTGCTGTCTCCTGCTGCCAGCAGTATAAGAGTCAGTTTCATCTGCCTAATCCTCCATTCTACCTGTCCTTTAAAAAGAAAATGCTCTCCTCCGGAACTACCAGGCGCTCCGGCACCTGCTCCTTCATATCATCCTTCCAATGCCCTTTCGGTATCTTCCACCAGAGATCATTTTCCAAAATAAGCGTAACCTCAAAGGGGTCATCCAGAATCTGCTTCAGGCGGCACTCCATCACATTTTCCTTTTCCGACTCATGGGCGGCGGTAAAGTAATGCGCGCGTATTCCGATAAACGGCGTATCCTTTGGGACTTCCCTGTCTCTTATTATAACCTGAATATCCCAATTTGGCACGTAAAATGTGTGGGCATCCACATATTTGATATCCAGAATGTTCTTACATCCAGTCAGTTTAGCCGCCGACACGGTCTCAGGCTCTTTAAAGACAGCCTTTACGGCCCCCGACACCACAATTTCACCCTCGTTGATCACGTGGATTGTACTGCAGAAGCGATAGATCTCATCTCTGCTGTGGGTGACAAGGAGCACGTCACCGTCATAGTTTCTCAGTTCCTCCAGCTGTTCCAGCTGAAGCTTCTCCTTCAGATAGTAGTCCAGAGCGGAAAATGGTTCGTCCAGCATCAGCACCTCCGGCTTCGATGCCATAATCCTGGCCAGGGCGGCTCTCTGCTGCTGGCCGCCCGAAAGCCTGGAAGGATACCGGTCCGCCAGTTCGCCGATATGATACATGTCCAGATACCGCATGGCGGCTTCGCGCCGCTCTGACTTAGGGCAGGATAGGGCCATCTCCACATTTTCCCGTATGGTCATGTGGGGGAACAATGCATAGTTCTGAAACAGATAACCGACTCCCCTGTCCTGAATTTTAACGTTGATCCCTTTTGCCGAATCGAACAGCACACGGCCATTTAACTCGATTCTTCCCTCGTCCGGTGTGAAGATTCCCGCAATACACTTTAAGGTCATGCTCTTGCCGCATCCCGAGGCGCCTAAGATCCCTGTGATTCCGAAATCTCTCTCCGTGTCGAAGGCGACATTTAAAGTCATATCCCTCAATTTTTTCTTGATCTCTACCTTCAGACTCATGGCTCACTCCTACGAAAATTTCTTTTTGCCTGTGGCGGCGACATTCATGCCTGCCACAATGAGAAGGGATATGGCTACGATAATGATCACATATTTTCCCGCTCCCTCCATGTCTCCCGCCGCCACCTCAGAATAGATGGCAAGGGGCAGAGTCCGCGTCTTTCCCGCGATATTTCCAGCGATCATGGCCGTCGCTCCAAATTCTCCCAGTCCTCTGGCAAAGGCCAGAACTCCGCCCGAGAGAACTCCCGGCATAGCCATAGGCATAAGAATCTTCCAGAAAACCTTCCGTTCCGGTATCCCCAGGGTTCTCGCCGCGTTTAAGACATTTTCATCGACCAGTTCGAATGCGCCCCTAGCAGAACGGTACATAAGCGGAAATGATATCACCACCGCCGCAAGCACCGTTGCCTGCCAGGTAAACACGATTTTATAGCTGAATACAGCAAGAAGCAGCTTTCCGATCGGGCGCTTCACTCCAAATATGTAAAGCAGAAAGAACCCGGCCACCGTCGGAGGCAGAACGAGAGGAAGTGTGAGTACTCCGTCCAGTATAGCCTTTGCCCGTTCTGATTTCAGGGCAATCACCGCTCTGGCCGCCCATATCCCCAGAAAAAATGTAAAACTAATCGATATGACTGATGTTTTTAGTGAAATGAGAACCGGTGACAAATCCACTTGCTTCTCCTCCTTATCTCTGGCCCATTATGAACCCCCGGCGTTTTATTCTGCCGCTGCGAATCCGTTCTTTACAAAGATATCCATAGCTTCGCTGCTGGCCAGGAAATCGATAAATTTCTGTGCGCCCTCCGGATTTTCACAGTCTTTGATGATGCCTGCCGGATAAATCGCCTTCTTAACGCTTCCTTCCGGTGCTTCCGCCACGATCGTTACTTTATCGGTCTGCGCCGCGTCTGTTGCATATACGATTCCGGCCTTCGCACTTCCCTCTGCAACCCAGTTTAAAACTTCGGTTACGTTCGTTCCCAGGCTGGCCTTTGCAAGCACTTCGTCCCAGAGTCCCAGGTTGGTCAGCGCTTCCTTCGAATACTGGCCTACCGGCACGCTGTCCGGATCTCCGAGTGCTGCGTTTTCGGCCTTTGTAATATCCTCGAAAGAGGAGTAGTTTCCTTCGTCACCGGTCGGTACGATGAAAACGATCTTGTTTTCCAGAAGATTCCTGACGCTTCCCTCCTGAATCATGCCTTCGTCGTTTAAAGCATCCATCTGTTTCGTCGCCGCCGAAAAGAATACGTCGATACCAGCGCCCTCTTCGATCTGGGTCTGGAGTTTTCCAGAACTGTCATACGTTCCCTCGATTGTAAAACCAGGGTTCTGCTTTTCAAATAATGGAATCAGTTCATCTCTCAAACAGGTTTCCAGGCTTGCTGCCGCTGCGATGGTCACAGTCTGTGCTTTTGTTGCTGCCTCTGCAGCTGCCTGTGTTGTCGTCTCCGGTTCAGCCTTTCCTGTTCCTCCACAAGCGGTAAGCGCCGCCATCGTCATTGTTAATGCGCCTGCTAATAAGATTGCTTTTTTCATTACCTTACTCCCCTTTTCTTCTTTATATGAAAGATGCCTTCCAGCACTCCGCCTCCTATGGCGGTTGCCTTATCGGAAATGGTCCAGCAGTGTTCGACGACACCCCTTGGATCAATATCTCCCGATTTCATTCCCTCTGTCACTGCCACACCGTCCTGAAGCAGCCCTCGTACAACGCCTCCCACCTCTGCGTATATGGGATTTTCTCCGCTGTGTCCTACCACGTCACCCTTCTTAACCAACGTTCCGATCTCCACAGCTCCCGTAAATATACCGTCAGATGCGGCGCGAATGATGCGCTCCTTATCGTATCCTCCGATCATTCCGGGGACACCCGTATTCGGAAATGCACTGCCTTCCCAGATACAGCGTCCCAGATTGTGGCCTCGTTTCGTCTCCACCACCACATGACAGTCCTCACCTGCCGTAAATCCGGGGCCGACACCGATAACAATATCCGCATCCGACATTTTTGATCCCAGATTCACCTTGGCTAAGATAGCATCCACCACGATATCCGGTCTCCAGGATTTTAACGTCTCACACGACGGATCGACGATTACCGCCACCTTGTCCTGATTCACAGTATTATCTATTTCCTTCGTATTCCGGCAAAGTACCCCTTCGATATCTTCCACCAGGGCATTTCCTTCATAAACCGCCCGGGAAAATGCGACCGTTCTCCGCACGGTTGTGGGAACCGCGATTTCGGTCATCGCCACGGAAAAACCACAGCGATGCAGCCGGCAGGCGATTCCCGTTGCCAGATCTCCGGCCCCTTTTATCAAGACTTTTTCCACAACACTCTCTTCCTTTCAATCAATCTCTTTCTAGTATGACCCACACTAAATGCCTTGCTGGTTCGGTGAGGATGATTTTTCGAGAGTACAGGCGCAAAAACGTAGGCGTAATGGGGTTACGCTGAGGCTTTTGCGTCTGTGCTATCGGAAAATCAGACCAGCGAAACAGTAAGGTATTTGGTGTTGGTTATACTAATTCCTGGCGCACTCTCCGCCGCGTCCCGACAGGATGTCCAAACCATGCGGCAGCGTATCCAGCACGTATTCCAGGCTCTCCCGGACCGCCTTCGGGCTTCCCGGAAGATTGATAATCAGCGTGCCTCCGCGGATGACGCTTACCCCGCGGCTCAGCATGGCGCGTTTCGTCACGGTCATGCTGTAAGCGCGAATTGCCTCCGCGATTCCCGGAGCATTCCGCTCTGCTACCGCCATCGTGGCCTCCGGCGTCACATCCCGCCTGGAGAATCCGGTTCCGCCCGTCGTCAGCACCAGATCACACTGCACCTGGTCACTCAGGCGGATGAGCTCTGCCTTCAGCGCCTCTCCCTCATCCGGAAGCAGACTCTGAGCCACCACCTCATAGCCCGCTGACTCCAGAATTTCTTTTATCACGGCTCCGCTCTTATCTTCTCGCTCGCCTGCCGCGCCTTTATCGCTGAGCGTTACGATTCCTGCTCTGTACATACGTTTATTTCATCCCCTTCCTTCATCACGCCTCCGTGCAGCACCCGAGTAAAAATTCCGTTGGCAGGCATAATGCATTCCCCCATCTTCTTGAAAATCTCGCAGTGGCTGTGGCACTCCTTGCCAATCTGCGTCACCTCCAGAAGGATATCACCGCAGGACAGCCTCGTGCCCACGGGAAGGCGGACCAGGTCGATCCCCTTCACAATCACATTTTCACCGAAGGCGCCGTCGCCGATCTCGGCTCCCCGCTCCTTAAAGGCCTCGATGGTCTCATAGGACAGCAGGCTCACCTGGCGGTGCCATTTTCCCGCATGTGCATCATTTTCAATGCCGAATTCCTCTATAAAATGTCCCTCTGAAATTCCCTTTTTCTGTGTCCCTTTTTTCTCGCTGATACAGACAGCCATAACCTGACCCATGTTTTTATCCTCCGATTTGATTCATATTTAAACATTTTTCCGTTGTACCGTCGGAAAGCGGCAGTTCTCCCTCACGTCCCTCCGGCGAAAGGAAGTGATGGCTTTCCGGTTTCACTCTGATCCACTGTTCCATCAGACCTCTTAATTCCTCATCGGATACGCCGCTGCGCAGCGGTGTCCGCAAATCGACTCCGGCCGGACTGTCGAGGCAGAGTTTTAAAAACCCATCCGACGTCAGTCTCACCCGGTTGCAGCTTCCGCAGAATTTGTGGTGAACGGCGCTGATCAGTCCGATACAGCCCGCTCCCGATGCATAGGTGTAATAGACCGCCGGCCCATTTCCCCTCGGCTCCGTGCTTTCCCTTAAATCTCCGTATTCCTCAGAAAGGATTTTGAGCAGTTCCTCATTATCCATGGCGTGGTACTTTCTTCCCTGTCCGATGGGCATCATCTCGATAAAGCGGACAGGAATCCCGCTTTTCACCGAATATTCGGCGAAGGCGAGCACATCCTCCCTGCTCAAATGCTCCATCACCGCACAGTTTATCTTCACCTTCAGCCCGCTCCTGACAGCGGATTCAATCCCTTTCATGACATCCGCGAACCGGTCCCGCCTGGTAATCTGGCTGAAGCGTTCCGGATCCAGCGTATCCAGGCTGACATTGACGCTGGAAAGCCCTGCCTCCGCAAGCTCCGGAGCCATGTCCCCCAGCAGAAGGCCGTTCGTGGTCAACGTCACATCCTCCATTCCCTCGATCGCATTCAGTTCCCGGATCAGCTGGGAGACACCCTTTCTCACCAGCGGCTCCCCACCTGTCACCTTCACACGTCTGATCCCGAGTCTTGCCCCAGTCTCTGCGATCTTTAAAATCTCCTGGTAGGTGAGAATGTCTTCGTGGCGCATTAAGTCGATGCCTTCCTCCGGCATACAGTAGCGGCAGCGCAAATTGCACCGGTCCGTCACGGAAATGCGGATATAATCGATCTTTCTTCCATTGCCGTCTCTCATAGGCTCTCTCCGTCTTTCCGGTAGAGACCGCTCTTGCCGCCATCCTTCAGCAGGAGAGTGATATCCGTCATGGTCATGCCCCGGTCCATGGCCTTGCACATGTCGTAGATCGTGAGCAGAGCCACATTTACACCGGTCAGGGCTTCCATCTCCACGCCGGTCTTTCCGCTGGTCTTTACGGTACAGACGGCTTCCACCGCCCTCCTGTCATCATGGAGAATAAAATCCACCGTGCACTTCGTCAGCATCAGCACGTGGCAGAGCGGTATAAGATCAGAAGTTCTCTTCGCCCCCATGATTCCGGCCACGCGCGCCACGCCCAGCACGTCTCCTTTTTTGGCTGTTCCCTGTTTTATAGCCTCATAGACCTCACGGTTTACGTGAATAAAGCCATGTGCCGTTGCGATTCTGTCCGTCACGGCCTTCTCTCCAACGTCCACCATGCGGGCGTTGCCGTGTTCATCAAAATGTGTCAGTCCTTCCATCTTACCAGCCCTTTCCAAATCCGCAGTTGGGATAATGACAGACCTCGCAGGACAGACAGAGTCCGCCTCTTCCCAGTTTGTCCAGCTCTGTCTTCGTCACAGGATCATCCGCCATGAGGCGCGGCAGCACCAGGTCAAACACCGTGCGCCTGGCGTACATGACGCAGCCTGGAAGGCCTGCCACCGGTATCTGGCGGCCATCCTTTTCATAGTAGGCGAGCAGGAACATGGCGCCCGGAAGCACAGGCGCTCCGTACGATACGACACACGCTCCAGTACTGCGGATAGCAAGAGGCGTCTTATCGTCAGGATCCACGCTCATTCCGCCGCTCACCAATACCATATCGGCTCCCTGTGTGATAAATTCCTCTATCGCCTTCCTCGTATGCTCCGGATTGTCATCCGTGATCGTCTGTCCCATCACTTCCCCGCCGAATTCCTTCACCTTTTCCTTCAGGACAGGGCCGAATGCGTCTTTGATCCGTCCGTGATAGACTTCACTTCCCGTCGTCACGATTCCCACCTTCTTGTCCCGATACGGAAGTATGGTAAATATCTTCTTTCCGCCGCAGACCTCCACGGCTTCCTCCATCTTCTCTTTTTCGATGACCAGCGGTATAATCCGGGTTCCGCACAGCTTGTCTCCCGGCTCTACCGGAGTGTTGTTGTGCCTGGAAGCGATCATCATCTCCCCAAGTCCGTTGATTCTGTCCAGCAGTTCTGTATCTATCTTAAGAAGCCCGCGGACCGTGGAGGTCAGTTCAATCTTTCCTTCCTTCACTCCGCTTCGTTCCATATAATCGCCTCTGCACAGGCCGCAAAGAATCTCGGCCGCCTCATTTTCATGGTATTTCGACTCGTCCTTTTCCCAGACGTATAAATGCTCCTTGCCCAGCGAGAGCAGCACCGGAATATCTTCCGACCTTACCACATGACCCTTCCTAAACTTCGCATCTTTGATCACCCCCGGGATGATCTGCGTAATGTCGTGACACAGTACGTGACCAACCGCATCTTCTGTCCTGATTTCCCTCATGACTCCTGCTCCTTTATCCTTTATTTTTATAATCTCGGTTTTTATCCCCACTTTATCGCTGCAGTCAGCGTATCCATGCCGCATCGATATTCTCAAGTGAGAATATCCCTGATAAAATTAAAATGGGTGATTGCCCGTCCCCATCCTCCTGTCTAGTACAGCATTGCGTAAGTTTCGGTGAATTGTGTGCTTGATATTTGCGTCAGGGGCGCGTCCGCGGAGCGACGGCGTAGTGGACCCTACGGTTAGCTTCGTGGGCGTGGTCCAGGCGTGAATAGCGAGTGCAGAATTCACTGGAACTTATGCAACGCTGTACTAGCTGTAATACTTTTCAAACAACTCAGCAACCGCATTTTCTGCTTCGTTCACAAACTGTAAATACTTGTTTAAAAACGCTTCTCCCTGTTCGGTCAAAACCGTGGTTCCGCCATTTTCGCCGCCGCGTTTTCCTTCCATAAGCGGGAAGCCTAAGTCCTCCTCCGCCTTGTGTATGATCTTCCAGGCCTTGGAATACGCCATATGCATCTCCTGGCACGCGGCCGATAAGGAACCGCGTTCCCGCACAAGCTGCATCAGGCCCGCGACTCCCGGTCCAAAGTTCCGTTCCTCATAGTAAAGCCTGAGTTTCATATGGAAACGCAGTATTTTCTCCTGCTCCATCTTCGCCGCCTTTCTCTTTTGTTACAAGTGGTCCCCGCGCAGAAAACAGGACACCGCGCACGGTACCGGATGCAGCCGTTCCATATCTCCTGCTATCCTGACTGCCTTCGCTATAAATTCCTCATTATCCGCCTTGTTCATCACTACCCGGTACTCTCTTTCTCCCACCAGCTTTCTCGTACCGGATTCACTGGTAAGAATCTTCGCCGCGTCGCCGCATGTGATCCGGTGGCTGTAATGTCCATCCGGTCCTTTCTGCAGCCCCAGCAGTTCGGCAGCCTGTTCTGTGCGGAAACAGAATTCCTCCAGCTCACCGCCGATACAGTCCAGTCCCATACAGCCGATAACAACGTCGGTACGTTCCAGTATCACAGGTTCTCCGTCCTTTGGAACCTTTATAGGAAGCCGCTTCGCTCCATCCGCTTCATACAGCAGGACGTCGGCCAGCTCCTTCAGCCTGGCAGCCTCCGTTAAGGGCAGGCTTTTAAGCTTACCGTCGGCCGCAGGAACACCGACCACGAGGACTGAACCATTACTCTCCAACCGCTTCGCCGCGTCCTCTGAGCAGTCAGTCTCCACCACGTTCCGGCCCGGCGGATGAAAGATATGGGTCGTCGTCGTCACAATGACCGTCTTTCCCATATCCGCCAGTTCATCCGCCAGCCGGAACATGACGCTCGTCTTTCCTCCTCCGCCGGTCAGGGCAATCGCCTTGTGGCGTTCCGTGGAAAGCTTTAACGCCTCCCACAGAGTGGGGCGCTTCCGAAGTCCGTCATGTTCCCAACTGTAAGCTATCATACTTTTTTCCTTTCGATTCAGCAGCCGGAAGTGAGGGCTGAACTGTTACTCGATTCCCTAATCCAGTTCCATCCGGCGCTGTCTCGGAACGTAGCTTCCCTTCTTCTCCAGTACCACATTTCCGTCCCTGGCGGCCAGTTCGCCTTTCAAGTAAACCTGCTCCGCCTTTCCCTTCACCTTCGTGCCCTCAAACGGACAGTAGTCCACATTGGCAACCTGGTTTTCCACGGACATGGTCCATTCGGTATCCGGGTTCCAGACGACGATATCCGCGTCGCTTCCGGGAGCGATGGCCCCCTTCTGCGGGTATACCCCGTAAAGCTTCGCCGGGTTCTCAGAGAGCAGACGGCACATCTGCTCCAGCTTCAAATCGCGTTCCAGAACGCCGAAGCTGTAGATCAGAGCCGGCCTCGACTCCACTCCGGGCATGCCGCAGGGGATCTTCGTAAAGTCGTCTTTTCCCGCCGCCTTCTGGCCGGTGGTGAAGCTGCAGTGATCGGTTGAAATCGTCTGAATATGGTCTTTTCTGATGGCGTTCCACAGCCTTGTGCTGTCTGTCTCCTTTTTGATGGTAGGAGCAATCACGTACTTGCTTCCCTCAAAATCGGGTAAGCTGTAGACGCTTTCATTCAGAACGAGGTACTGCGGACACGTCTCCAGAATCACTTCCTGGCCCCGTTCCCTGGCATACTTCACTTCCTGATAGCCGGCTCCCGAGCTTAAGTGCACGATGATAACCGGCGTATGTACCAGATCCGCGATCTTGAGCAGACGGCTGATCGCCTCCGCCTCCACCACGGCAGGTCTCGTCTTCGGATGCGCGTCGGTGGTGAGGTGGCCTTTCGCCTTCTCTTCCTCTATCAAAGCTTCGATGATTCCCTTATTTTCGCAGTGAACGCCGGCGATTCCGCCGATCTCCTTCAGCCGCTTTAAAACCTGGTAGATGGATTTGTCATCCAGCACCATGTCGTCATAGGTCATATAAATCTTAAAGGAAGTCACTCCCTCGTCCACGATCTGTTTCAGTTCCTCGCTGATTTCGGCATTCCAGTCGGATATGGCCAGATGGAAGCCGTAGTCACAGGATGCGTTGCCGTCGGCCTTTTCATGCCAGTGCTCCAGAGCCTTATGTAAGCTTTCTCCCTTGTACTGCGTTGCGAAGTCAATAATCATGGTTGTGCCGCCGGATAAGGCTGCCTTCGTTCCAGTCTCAAAATTATCCGCAGTGACCGTTCCCGATACATGCAGATCGAAATGGGTATGAGCGTCGATAAATCCGGGAAATAAAAGCTTCCCCGACACATCGACCACTTCCGCTTCCTCGTCCGTAATCTCCGGAGCCACGGCTCCGATCTTCCCATCCTCTACCAGAACGTCAGCTTTTTTACAGCCTTCACCCGATACCACGGTACCGCCTTTTAATACTTTTTTCATGGGACAATTCCTTCCTTTCTGCTGTCTGCTACAGGAAAGAAGCGTATCGGGCTTCCTCCCGCTTAATCTGCTCCCTGCCAGCTTTTCCCACCGCATGTTCGATATTCAGCCTAACGATACAGACATCATTCCAGCTGCTGCGGATCGCTGCCTCTCCCTCTTCCCCGAACTCCGGGGAAAATCGTTCCGCCAGAAGCCTTAAAGCCTCCCGCTTCTCTTTCTCATCCGCCACAATCTCGGCTCTGCCAAACACAATCACGCTGGTATAAGCGGTCGAAAATGCTTCCGGTATCACCTCATCTTCTCCCACGACACAGAAGGAAACCTTATCGGAGCGCCGAACCCCCTCCAACTTATGGCCTTCCTTTGCACAGTGGAAATAGATTGCGTCGTCTCCGTACACATAGTTCATCGGAACACCGTACGGATAACCGTCGTCCCCCTGGACAGACAGCACTCCATGGGTTCCGTTCTTCAAAATACTCCTGGCTTCCGTTTCCGATAACTGCTGATTTTTTCTTCTCAATTCTCTGAACATGACGGCCTCCATTCTCCGCTCGCATGCATAAGCACAACACACATAAGTTTCTATGAATATTCACTAAAATAACTTATTTTCAGTATACCTTATTTTTCTTTTGCATACAACCGTTTCAGGCGGAGAAACGTATTTTTACTTTAAGGGCGCAGGACCATACTGCTCGGCCCTCTGCGCCCTTATCAAGGTTTTTGCTTTTTACTTTTTACTCTTTCTGTATGCCGTGTCTTCCAGAGGCAATGACGTACGGAATTTTCCGTCGAGTTTGTAGTAGGCGCCCTGAACTGCCGGTGCCGTTGGGATGGAGGTAATTTCTCCGATTCCCACTGCTCCGTAAGCCAGCGGATCCTTATTTTCCTCTACAATGATGCTCTCAACCGGCGGAGTCTTATCCGCGCGGAATAAGCCGAGCGTGCCGAATTTAGCCAGAGGTTTTCCGTGATCCAGTGGGAAATCCTCTGTCAGAGCGTATCCCAGGGACATCACTACGCCGCCCTCGATCTGCCCTTCTACGGACAGCGGATTAATGGCTTTTCCAACGTCGTGGGCCGCAACCACTTTTTCAATGGTGCCGTCTTCATTCAGGCACACCACCTGGGTCGCGTAGCCGTAGGCCACGTGGGATACCGGATTCTTCTTGCCGCATCCCATGGGATCAGTAGCGGCTAAGTATTCGCCGTAATACTCTTTTCCATTTAAATCCTCCAGGGTCTTTCCGCCCTTTAAATCTTCCAGAATATCCATACAGGCTCTTCTGGCCGCCTCGCCTGTCACCAGGGTCTGGCGGGAACCGGAGGTCGTACCGGAATCGGGCGCCAGGTTCGTCTCAGCTGCCACATAGACCACACGGTCTCCCGTGACGCCCAGCGCCTCACAGACCACCTGCTCCAGCACGGTTCCCAGTCCCTGACCGATACACGATGCACCGGAGCGGACATGAACCTTTCCATCCTCGATGGTCATACGGCAGCGGCCCCAGTCCGGGATACCGACGCCGACGCCGGCATTCTTCATGGCGCAGCCGATTCCCACATACGGGTGGCTGTCGTAGATTTCTTTCACCGCCTCCAGCGTCTCTGCAAGGGCTGTGCCCGGAGAGGCGATCTGGCCGTTGGGAAGTTCCTGACCCGGCCGTATGGCGTTGCGGTAGCGGATTTCCCACGGGGTAATCCCCACCATCTCTGCCAGGAGGTTTAAGTTGCACTCCGTAGCAAAGCAGCTCTGGGTTACGCCGAACCCGCGGAACGCACCTGCAGGGGGATTATTCGTATAGACGGCGGTGCCGTCGATGTCGATGTTCTGATAGTTATAGGGGCCTGCCGCATGGGTACAGAGCCTCTGAAGCACCGGTCCTCCCAGGGAAGCGTACGCGCCGGTATCCGTGATCACCTTTGCCGCCATGCCGGTTAAGTATCCGTTCTCATCACAGGCTGTGGTGAATTCCATCCACGCCGGATGGCGTTTCGGATGAATCATAATGCTTTCTTTTCTCGTCAGCCTCACCTTGACCGGCTTACCCGTATGGTAAGCGAGAAGGGCCGCATGATGCTGTACCGCCATATCTTCTTTGCCGCCAAAGCCGCCGCCTACCAGTTTGTTGATAACATGGACCCTGGAAAGCTCCCAGCCCAGCATTCCGGCGCATTCGCGCTGCGTATCATACGTCCCCTGGTCGGACGAATAGATGAGAGCCTCTTCCTTCTCCCTGTCTACGATAGCGACGGAGCATTCCGGCTCCAGGAACGCATGCTCTGTAAATGGAGTGCGGTATTCCTTTGTCACCACATATTTGGAGTTCTCAATGGCCTTCTTCGCGTCGCCCCGCACCAGGTGCTCGTGAGCCAGCACGTTGCCTGTCTCATGAACCAGCGGCGCATCCGGTTTTAAAGCTTCCTGCGGGCTGAATACACCCGGCAGCTCTTCATATTCTATTTTCACCAGCTTTTTGGCTTCTTCCAGAATCTCCGGCGTATCGGCCGCCACCAGGCAGACCGCATCTCCCACGTAACGGGTGATCTCACCCACCGGAATCATGGTGTCCCAGTCCTTCTTTAAATGACCTACTTTATTGCCTCCGGGAACGTCATCGGCGGTTAGGACCGCACGGACTCCCGGCAGCGCAAGCGCTTCGGATTTATCGATGGACAGGACCCTTGCCCTCGGATACGGTGTGCGGATGGCGCTTCCGTAGATCATCCCCTCCACTTCCATATCATCCACGTACTCTCCGTAACCGAGCACCTTTTCCGGTACATCCACACGATGCGCACGCTGTCCGATACGATCTACCACCGGGGCTTTTAAATTCTTCGCGTCCTCACGGAACAGCTTTGCCGCCAGCAGAATCGCGTCGATGATCTTCTTATATCCTGTGCAGCGGCAGATATTGCCGCGGATTGCGAAGGCCGCCTCATCGCGGGTCGGATCCGGATTCTGGTCGATCAGTCCCTTTGCGCACATAACCATGCCGGGGATGCAGAAGCCGCACTGCACGGCTCCCGCTTCTCCAAAGGCATAGACAAATACTTCTTTTTCTCTGTCACTGAGTCCTTCTACTGTTACGATGGATTTTCCTTCCATCTTTGAAACCTTCTGGACACAGGCCTTTGTGGCCTTTCCATCAATCAAAACCGTACACGTTCCGCAGGCGCCTTCGCTGCAGCCGTCCTTGACAGATTTGAGTCCCAGGTTATTTCTCAGCACATCGATCAGCTTTAAGTCCTCTTCCACGGTAACGCTCGTTCCATTCACCAGTAAGGTATACATAAGTTCACCTGCTTTCCCTATGCTAATAGGTAATCATAATCTTTGCAGACAGTTTCCATTACTTTGCGCAAGCCTTCCGGAATTACGCTGTCGCTGTCCGCGGCATTCCAGGTATACATGTTTCCAAGATAACGCACCTTACAGGAAACCGCAGCCTGATCGAGGACAACAAAGCCCTGATTCTTACTGTTTTCCATGTCCGCTTCATTGGCAAACAGGGTAAATTTATCTAAGTACGGAGCGCTGTCGTATGGACAGAAGCTCTTACAGTTACCGCACTCATTACACATATAATCCACATGGATAATCTGGTGTTTCGCCATTCCAGGTACATGGATCGCGATGTTGGCACGGTTCGGACATACCTCTGCACAGTTCTCGCAGATATTGGAGCAGCCAAGGCAGCGTGTGCTGTCTTCCTTAAATTCCTTTGTTTCAGCCAGCACTCCACGTCTGTCGTAGAGTTTTCCAAGATCCTCCACCGTATCATCAAAGTCTCTTGCCGCCTTTGCACCGAGGATTGCCTCCGCAGCCATTCTGGCGTCACGCATAGCTTCTACAACTGTCTTTGGTCCGTATAAACCGTCACCGATTGCATAAACGCCGGATACGCTGGTCTCCAGTGTCTCCTCGTTTACCATAGCTCTTCCTCTGTCGTTCACATTGATTCCGTTGGCCTTTAAGAAATCAGTCGGAACCTGCTCGCCGACAGCTGCAATCACGGTATCCGCCGGGATTTCCACCGTCTCACCTGTCTCGGACACGCCTCTTCTGCCGGAAGCATCGTAATCAGACAGCTTCATCACATTGCAGATCAGCTTTCCATTTTCCAGCTTCACAGGAGATAAGAGTTCTTTGAACTCCACGCCGTCTTCCACTGCCATTACGAGTTCTTCCTCGTCGGCCGGCATGAAGCGTTTCGTTCTTCTGTATACCAGATAGGAGTGTTCCACCCCTTTTGTTTTCTTTACGGCTCTGGCCGTATCCATCGCGGTATTTCCGCCGCCGATGACAACGACATTTTTGCCGATATTTACATTTCCGTCAGTGGCCTTAAACTGTGCCAGGAAATCGAGTGCGTTCATAGCCTCTCCTGCTTCCAGTTTTAAAACTCCCGGCTTTGAAGCGCCAGTCGCCAGAATGATGCAGTCATATCCCGCCTTCTTTAAGTCTTCCAGACTCTCCACTCTCGTGTTCAGCTTCACCTCTGCGCCGTAAGCCGTAGCCAGAGCCACATCCTTTGCAATCGCTTCATCAGAAATACGGAATCCCGGAATCACGTGCTTTACTACGCCGCCAAGGCTGTCGCCCGCCTCATAGATCGTCGCCGGACAGCCGTTCTTTGTCAGGAAATACGCAGCCGCCAGACCAGCCGGGCCGCCGCCTACAACAGCAGTCTTCTTTCCTTTTAACTCCCCAGCCTTGATTTCCTTCATCAGAGCGTCGTAGCCGCCTTCCGCACACACCAGCTTGACGCCGCGGATGTTGACCGGATCCTCATAGAAGTTACGGTTACATTTGCTCATACAATTATGAGCACAGATGGTACCCGTAATAAATGGAAGCGGATTTTTCTCTGCGATCACCTTCATGGCTTCCTCATACTTGCCTGCTCCGGAAAGCTGTAAATACGTGGTCACATCCTGGTGGATCGGACATCCTTCCTTACACGGCGCCACATAGCAGTCTGTAAGCGGAACCGGTTTGTTCATCTTTCTGGATGGAAGCGGCTTTACCGCCTTTACATGGTGTTCGTCCGTAATCGCAGCTTCCGCCAGCTTCGCGGCCTTCTCTGCATCCACTCCGGCAAACTCCACGCTTCCACATTCCAGTTCACTCGCCATCTGATCCAGTCTCTGATATCCGCCCGGCTTTAACAGGGTGGTAGCCACCGTTACCGGCCAGATTCCCGCATCTACAATGCTCTTGATATTATGGTAATCAGCACCGCCCGAGTAAGAAATTCTTAACTGTCCGTCAAATTCCTTCGCCAGCTTCGCAGCCAGTGAAATAGACAGCGGATACAAAGATTTTCCTGACATGTACATCTCTTCGCTTGGAAGTTCATTCTGCTTCACATCAACCGGGAACGTATTGGTAATCTTCACACCAAACTCCAGATTCTTCTCTCCGGCCAGCTTCATCAGCCTCTGAAGCATCGGAATCGCGTCTTTATACTGTAAATCATCGAGGAAATGGAAATCGCCGAAAGCGACGTAATCGTATCCCATCTCATCCATGGTCTTTCTTGCAAATTCATATCCCAGAAGTGTCGGATTGCACTTGATAAAGGTATGAAGTCCCTTCACCTCGATCAAATACGTAGCGATCCGCTCGATCTCCTGAGGCGGGCATCCATGCAGCGTGGAGAGTGTGACGGAATTACAGATGTTAGAAGAAATCCCTTCGATATCCTCCTTCGTCACATTCTTAAACATGGAAACGTTCTCCAGCAGATACTCTCTGCAGTTCTTATAGGTATCCGTATCCTTTGCGTCCTTCATGGACTCGATAAACAAATCAATCTTCGGAGACTTGATTCCCTCCAGATCGTATCCCACGCTCATATTGAACTGGAATCCGTCCATGGCGCCGAGTCCATACTCTTTCGCCATAACACTCAATAAAAACCATGCCTTTATGTACTCCTCCTGTGCCTGCGGAACGTAAAGCTCCGTTGACCACTCACAGTTATAGCACTCATCATCAGCCTTGATACAGGGCTTACTCACCGGAAGATCCTCGCCGTCGATGATCTGAACCGTCTTAAGCTCAAAGAACCGGCTTCCCGCATAGTAAGCCGCTGCAATATTCTGGGTCAGCTGGGTATGAGGGCCCGCCGCCGGACCAACCGGAGTCTCCAGAGTCCTTCCAAAGATTTTCCTGTCATTCTCCGCCTTCGCCTGATAAGGTCTGTAAACCCCAAACACAGTCCCCTTATCATCATGTTCCTTCATTACCCACTCCACTAACTGCGGAAATGGCATTGGTGTCATTCTGTCTCCCATCATTAACCTCCTGATTCGCGGGTGTTTATCTTTTTTTGAATTTGTTGGCTGCCGGGTCCGCGGATTTTGGAGGGAAGACGAAATTTTATATAAATCTAAACCATGATTTAATAAAATTTGTTTCCCTCCAAAACCCACTGCTTCCCTGGCTGCCGCTGAAAAAAGAAAACACCTCGCTGTGAATTTTCTAATATTTTCTTTCTGCTTTATTGGTATTGTAATTGCTGCTTATTTATCCTTGCTGCTTTTTATCTTTGCTGCTTATTTATATTTCTTTCCTGTTGCTTTATTACCATATTTCATTACCTCAAAACTCTGTATCATAAAAACTCTTTCACATTACAATTGCTGCCTTCATTTTACATCAAACAAAAGACTTTCTCTCTGGAATCTTCTACCTGCATTTTCTGCATTTATTCCGCCAATCCCATCGGCCGGCCCCTCTATTCCACCAGCAACTTTTGCGAGGGAGTATTCAGCCTGCCCGTACACAGTCCTTTCTGCGGGAACAAATTTTATTAAATCATGCTTTAGATTTATATAAAATTTCGTCTCCCGCAGAAAGGACGTAACCGCCAGCCACCCTCACTCCCTCATCAAAATTTCCCTCTATCTACTATTGATGCGGTCAGCCAGTTCCTTCGCTGCCTGCCTGCAGTCAGCCATGACTTTCTCTTCATCAATATTCGTAAGAATTCTGTCTTTCATCAGGACTTTTCCGTTTCCGACTGTCGTTGTCACGCTTCTGCCGGTCATGCCAAAAAGAATATGGCTGTTTACGTTGCCTGCGTTCATCGGGGTCAGCGGGATGTAATCGGTTACGATGACATCGGCGGCTGCGCCTTCTTTTAATACGCCGAGAGGCTTCTTAAAGTAACGGTTGGCGATTTTTGCATTTCCTTCGAACAGCATCTGCGGAACCTCGCCCCAGGCGGCGTTCGGATCGCAGAGGTGATGTTTGTGCAGTACGTTGGCAACCTTGTAGGATTCCGTCATGTCGTGTGTGTATCCGTCGGTGCCGAGACCGGTTAAGATTCCTCTGTGAACGATCTCCATGGTTGGAGGACATCCGCAGGCGTTACCCATGTTGGACTCCGGATTATGTACGACCATGGTATCTGTTTCCTTAATTAATTCCATCTCGTGAGGATTTACGTATATACAGTGGCCAAGCAGTGTCTTCGGGCCCAGGATATTGCAGTCCATCAAACGGTCTACGATGCGCTTGCCGTATTTCTTTAAGCAGTCATGAAGATCTTCGATGCCTTCGGCCACATGAATGTGGTAGCCGACTTCCGCCGGCTTGTTGGCCGCGGCCAGTTCCATGGTCTCGTCAGAGATTGTGAACTGGGCATGCATGCCCATCATTCCGGCGATCATGTCGCTGTCGTCCGCCAGCGCGTGTTTGATAAAGGCCGCGTTCTCCATTACCGCTTCCCTGGCCTTATCCATGCCGTCACGATCGGAAATCTCATAACATAAGCAGGAGCGAACGCCGGTCTCTTTTGCCGCTTCTTCTATTTTAAACAGGGAATCGCGTATGTGGCCGAAGCTTGCATGGTGATCGAAGGTGGTGGTAATACCATTTTTAATGGAATCGATATAGGTTGCCATGGCGGAAAGCCTTGTCTCCTCCAGTGTTAAGTTGCGGTCGATCGTCCACCACATTCCGTCCAGTATCTCCAGGAAACCGTGGGGATCGTAGCCATTGATGCTTAAGCCTCTTGCAAATGCGCTGTAGATGTGCTCATGCGCGTTGATAAACGCCGGCATGATGACGCCGCCTTTGGCGTCGATATATTCTGCATCGGGATATGCCTCTTTTATCTCTTTTGTCGTTCCTACTTTCATTATAGTGGATCCATCCATCGCCACTGCTCCATCTTCCAAAAACGGAGCCTCCGGGTTTCTTGTGATCATTCTTCCATTACCGATAATCAGCATGTCTCCATCTCCTTTTCTCTCTTTTTCCTAATTTCTCGTCAAAATCTTAAAAATTTTGAGTATACAGTGTGCACATGGGACCTTCCCCGCCTCCCGTGCGTTGTTCTTGCATATTGTCCTTGAGAACTTTTCCCTTCTCATCATTTTTATGCAGTTTGTACCATAAATATCTTTATAGGTACAGTGTATCATCTAAAAGTAAGAAATGCAAGATGAAAATACAAAAAAAATTAGTTTGCCTAAAAATTTTTTAGAAAAAGTATTGATTTTTCATTTTTTTATGTTATGATGGGTGTATAAGAAATTCATTTTTCAAGTAAGGGGGGTTACAAGATGGATTCAAAGCTCGAACAACTGACACAGATTGCACACGGTGTGGCATCCCATTTTGGAAACGCCTGTGAGGTGGTCATCCACGACTTAAAAAAGCAGGATATAGAGAGCTCCATCGTCTATATCGAAAACGGTCACGTAAGCAACCGAAAACTGGGAGACGGACCTTCGGAAATCGTTCTTGAAACGCTGAACCGGAATCCTGAATGCTTAAAAGACCGGCTGTCTTATTTAACGAAGACAGATGACGGAAGGATTTTAAAATCCAGTACCATGTATATAAGAGGAAAGGACGGTACCATCGATTATATCTTTTCCTTAAATTATGACATCACAGGATTGCTCACTGTTGACAACTCGATCCGCTCTCTCATCTCCACCGCGGAGATGTCCGGAGAAGACCGGCAGCCAAGAAAGATCACGCACAACGTCAACGACCTTTTAGATACGCTCATCGAACAGTCCGTACAGCTGGTCGGAAAACCGGTGGCGCTGATGAGCAAGGATGACAAGATCACAGCGATTCAGTATTTAAACGATGCCGGGGCATTCCTGATTACAAAATCCGGCGACAAGGTTTCCAACTTTTTCGGTATATCCAAGTTCACGCTTTACAGCTACATGGATGCCGGAAAAGAAAGCAAATAAGTTTTCAATATTATTTCCATTTTAAATTCACTATTAAAATAAGAAGGAGAATCAAACATCATGAATCCAATCGAATGGGTGGTTAACACCATGCCGAAGACAGACGACAAGAATTTACAGATCATGGCGCTGGACGAAATCGGAAAGGCAAGGAAATTCCATGAGAGCTTCCCGCAGTACAGCAAGACACCGCTTGCGAAGCTCGACCATATGGCTGAATACTTAGGTCTGGGCCAGGTTTATGTGAAGGACGAATCCTACCGCTTCGGTTTAAACGCTTTCAAGGTTTTGGGCGGTTCCTTCGCGATTGCGAAGTACATAGCACAGCAGACAGGTAAAGACGTCTCCGATCTTCCATACAGTGTTCTGACTTCCGAAGCGCTCCGCGAGGAATTCGGCCAGGCTACCTTCTTTACAGCCACAGACGGAAACCATGGACGAGGCGTTGCATGGGCGGCCAACCGGTTAGGACAAAGGTCTGTTGTCTTCATGCCGAAGGGCTCCACCATCACCCGTTTCAATAACATCAAGGCGGAAGGCGCTGACGTTACCATCGAGGAAGTCAACTACGACGAATGCGTCCGCATGGCAGCCGATGCCGCTTCTAAGACAGAACACGGCGTTGTCGTACAGGATACCGCATGGGACGGCTACGAAGAGATTCCGGCATGGATCATGCAGGGATACGGAACCATGGCGATGGAAGCCGGCGAGCAGTTAGAGGAATACGGATGCGACAGACCGACTCACGTATTCATTCAGGCAGGCGTTGGTTCTCTTGCAGGAGCTGTACAGGGCTACTTCGCAAACCGTTATCCGGAAAACCCGCCTAAGGTTGTCGTTGTGGAAGCTGATGTTGCAGCCTGCCTCTACAAGGGTGCGAAAGTCGGCGACGGACGTCTTCAGATCGTGGACGGTGATATGCAGACCATCATGGCCGGTTTAGCCTGCGGCGAGCCGAACACCATCTCCTGGGATATCTTAAAGAACCACGTTGACACCTTCGTCTCCGCTCCTGACTGGGCAGCAGCAAAAGGCATGAGAATGCTGGCAGCTCCAATTAAGGGAGACGTACAGGTAACGTCCGGTGAGTCCGGTGCAGCTCCATTCGGTATTCTGGCCTGCATCATGACCATGGATGAGTACAAGGATTTAAGAGAGCATTTAGGACTGAATCAGGATTCAAAAGTTCTCCTCTTCTCTACGGAGGGCGACACCGACCCGGAACGCTACAAAGCGATCGTTTGGGAAGGAAAAGAACGTTAGGCAATTGAACTTCATTATAAAATAAAAAAAACGGAGGGTATTAAAATCATGGATTACGCAAAAATCAAAGAGGCAGCAAAAAATTACGAAGCTGATATGACCAGATTTTTAAGAGACATCGTAAAATTCCCAGGCGAGAGCTGTGACGAGAAAGCTCATATCGACCGCATCGCAGAAGAGATGAGAAAGCTTGAATTTGACAAGGTTGTTATCGATGATATGGGCAACGTTCTTGGTTACATGGGAACCGGCGCAACCTTAATCGGTTTCGACGCTCATATCGATACCGTTGGTATCGGCAATAAGAACAACTGGAACTTCGATCCATACGAAGGCTACGAGAATGACACCGAAATCGGCGGCCGCGGCGTTTCCGATCAGTGCGGCGGTATCGTATCAGCCGTTTACGGAGCCAGAATCATGAAGGATTTAGGACTTTTAAGCGACAAGTACACAGTACTCGTAACCGGTACTGTTCAGGAAGAAGACTGTGACGGTCTCTGCTGGCAGTACATCATCAACGAAGACAAGGTTCGTCCGGAATTCGTTGTATCCACAGAGCCTACTGACGGCGGAATCTACCGCGGCCAGAGAGGACGTATGGAAATCCGTGTAGACGTAAAGGGTGTTTCCTGCCACGGTTCCGCTCCGGAGCGCGGTGACAACGCGATCTACAAGATGGCCGATATCCTTCAGGATGTACGCGCCTTAAACGAAAACGACGCAGCCGATGACAAAGAAGTAAAAGGTCTCGTTAAGATGTTAGACGAGAGCTACAACGCAGAATGGAAAGAAGCAAACTTCTTAGGCCGCGGCACAGTCACTGTTTCCGAAATCTTCTTCACATCACCGAGCCGCTGTGCGGTTGCTGACTCCTGCGCGGTATCCTTAGACCGTCGTATGACAGCCGGTGAGACCTGGGAAAGCTGCTTAGAAGAAATCCGCAGCTTACCGAGCGTAAAGAAGTACGGCGGAGACGTAACCGTATCCATGTATGAATATTCCCGTCCTTCCTATAAAGGACTTACTTATCCGATCGAGTGCTACTTCCCGACCTGGGTTATTCCGGAGGATCACAAAGTAACCTCATCTCTGGAAGAAGCTTACAAGAACTTATACGGCGATACCCGTATCGGTGCAGAAGAAACACTTGCCATGAGAACCGCCCGTCCGTTGACAGACAAATGGACATTCTCCACTAACGGCGTTTCCATCATGGGACGCAACGGAATTCCGTGTATCGGCTTCGGACCTGGTGCAGAAGCTCAGGCTCACGCTCCGAACGAGAAGACATGGAAGCAGGATTTAGTAACCTGTGCAGCCGTTTACGCAGCACTTCCTTCTATCTACTGCGAGAAATAATTATTTAGCCAATCAGTTGCCATTTTGTAACCATATATGCCGGCTGCAGGTCTCCTTAAAACCTGCAGCCACCCCAAAATAATCACTCTTGCCGATGGCCCTCATTCCTTCCCCAAATCTATGACAGGCCGGACAGCATGCAGGATAGATACCAAATAATATTACATTTTATTTCAGGAGGCTTTATACCAATATGAAAACCTTACAGGATTACATCGACAAATTAAACGCTTTAAATTTCAAGGAAATGTACAACAATGATTTCTTCTTAACATGGGAAAAGACAGACGCAGAACTGGAAGCTGTCTGGACCGTTGCTGACGCTCTCCGCTTCATGAGAGAAAACAACATTTCCACAAAGGTATTCGAGAGCGGCCTCGGAATCTCCTTATTCCGCGATAACTCCACACGTACCCGTTTCTCCTTCGCTTCCGCATGTAACTTACTCGGCCTGGAAGTTCAGGACTTAGACGAGGGCAAGTCTCAGGTTGCTCACGGCGAGACCGTTCGTGAAACAGCCAACATGATCTCCTTCATGGCTGATGTGATCGGTATCCGTGATGACATGTACATCGGCAAGGGCAACGCTTATATGCACGAAGTTGTTGACTCTGTAACACAGGGCCACAAGGACGGAATCTTAGAGCAGAAGCCAACCTTAGTAAACTTACAGTGCGATATCGACCATCCTACACAGTGTATGGCTGATATGTTACATATTATCCATGAGTTCGGCGGCCTCGAGAACTTAAAGGGCAAAAAACTGGCTATGACATGGGCTTACTCTCCTTCCTACGGAAAGCCATTATCCGTTCCTCAGGGTGTAATCGGCCTGATGACACGTATGGGTATGGAAGTTGTCCTGGCTCATCCGGAAGGCTACGAAGTAATGCCTGAGGTTGAAGAAGTTGCCAGAAAGAACGCTGAGAAGTCCGGCGGTTCCTTCCGTGTATCTCACGACATGGCTGACGCATTTAAAGACGCTGACATCGTTTACCCGAAGAGCTGGGCTCCATTCGCAGCAATGGAAAAGAGAACGAACCTTTACGGCGAAGGCGATACAGAGGGCATCAAGGCTCTGGAGAAAGAATTACTGGCTCAGAACGCAGACCACAAAGACTGGTGCTGTACCGAAGAGCTTATGAAGACCACAAAGGATGGCAAGGCCCTGTACTTACACTGCTTACCGGCAGATATCAACGACGTAAGCTGTGTAGATGGTGAAGTAGAAGCTTCCGTATTCGATCGTTACCGCGATCCGTTATATAAAGAAGCAAGCTTCAAGCCATACGTAATCGCCGCTATGATCTTCCTTGCCAAATTTGAGAATCCACAGGAAATCTTAAAGAAGCTGGAAGAAAGAAACACGCCACGCGTATTCAAATAAGAAGAATATGAATCCGGGCGCACCCGCTGCCAGCGAGTAGCAGGTGCGCCCCTTTTTTGGATTTTTATAAAACCGGTGGAGGGTTTATTCAATGGATAAGAAGAAAAGAATTGTCATCGCCCTGGGCGGCAACGCCTTAGGCAACACACTGCCAGAACAGATGACGGCAGTTAAAATCACCGCGAAAGCGATCGTAGACCTGATCGAGGAAGGCTGCGAAGTCGTCGTTGCACACGGCAACGGACCTCAGGTCGGCATGATCAACAACGCTATGAGCGCACTGAGCCGTGAAGATCCGGCTCAGCCTAATACTCCTCTCTCTGTCTGTGTTGCCATGAGCCAGGCTTACATCGGCTATGACCTGCAGAACGCACTGAGAGAAGAGCTGTTAAACAGAAACATCACGGATATTCCGGTCACTACCATGATCACACAGATCCGAGTCGATGCGGAAGATCCTGCATTTAACGCACCTTCCAAACCGATCGGCCATTTCATGACAGAGGAACAGGCTAAGATCGCGGAAGAAAAGTATGGATATATCATGAAGGAAGACGCAGGCCGCGGCTACCGCCGTGTCGTTGCATCTCCAAAGCCCGCCGAAATCATTGAGATCGGTGCGATCCGCTCCCTCGTGGACTCCGGACAACTGGTCATCGCCTGCGGCGGAGGCGGTATCCCGGTTACTTTAATCGGAAACCATTTAAAAGGCGCAAGCGCCGTAATTGACAAAGACTTTGCAAGTGAACTGCTGGCGGAAGAACTGAACGCTGATTTCTTAATCATCTTAACCGCAGTAGAAAAGGTCGCTATCAACTTCGGAAAACCGGAAGAGAAATGGTTGGACGATATCACAACAGACGATGCCAGAAAGTATATGGATGAAGGCCATTTTGCGCCGGGCTCCATGCTTCCGAAAGTGCAGGCTGCTGTGAAATTCGCAGATTCCAAAGATGGGCGCAATGCACTCATCACTCTGCTTGAAAAAGCAAAAGAGGGAATCCTGGGGAAAACCGGTACTCGCATTCATCAGTAATTGTTAATAACAGTTCAGACGGCGGGAAAATCGGTGCAGGAAGCAGCGTCAAGCTTGCTTGTAAGCGGCTTTATGCACCAATTTTCACATCGGATGAATATCCGATGCTTCTTGACCAGCTTTTTCGGTCAAGAAGATAAGCCGTCTGAACTGTTACAATTTTAGCCGGGGAACCTTAATCCGGTTTCCCGGAGTACTTCCAATAACCTAAGGAGGAACTCTCTCTATGAAACAGTCAAATAAAGAATACGCTTCTATATTTCAGATGGACGGCATTCCAAAATTCTCCCAGGCACTGCCGTTAGCACTTCAGCACGTGGTAGCCATGATCGTTGGCTGCGTTACTCCAGCCATCATCGTATCCAACGTTGCAAACCTTTCCACCGCAGACCGGGTTATCTTAATCCAGGCTGCTCTTGTCGTATCCGCACTTTCCACATTACTGCAGCTTTTTCCCATTGGTAAAAAGAATGGTTTCCATCTGGGAGCCGCTCTGCCGGTTATCATGGGCATCAGCTTCGCTTACGTGCCCAGTATGCAGTCGATCGCAGCGGACTACGGTGTTCCTGCTATTTTAGGCGCTCAGATCGTCGGCGGCGTTGTCGCCTTCATTGTGGGTGCTTTTGTCATGCAGATCCGTAAGTTTTTCCCGCCGCTTATTACGGGTACCGTGGTCTTCACCATCGGTTTATCCTTATATCCGACGGCAATCAATTACATGGCCGGAGGTACCTCCAGCCCTACATACGGTTCCTGGCAGAACTGGACGATTGCATTTTTAACACTCGTCGTAGTTACTGTACTGAACCATTTCGGCAAAGGAATCTTTAAGCTCGCTTCCATCCTGATCGGTATCATCGTCGGCTATGTTGTCTCACTCTTCTTTGGCATGGTTGATTTCGCCAGCATCGGTTCCGCGGCAGCCTTCCAGGTTCCCCAGCCTCTTCATTTTGGAATCATGTTTGAACCGTCTTCCTGTATTGCCATTGCAATCCTGTTCGCCATCAACTCCATACAGGCGATCGGCGACTTTACGGCAACTACCAGCGGTTCTATCGACCGTGAACCAACCGATAAGGAACTTCAGGGCGGTATCATGGGCTACGGCGTCACCAATATTCTCGGCGCCCTGCTCGGTGGCCTCCCCACAGCAACCTACAGCCAGAACGTCGGTATCGTTACTACGACAAAGGTTGTCAACCGCTGTGTCCTGGGTCTTACGGCTGTCATTCTCCTTGCTGCCGGTTTAATCCCGAAGTTCTCCGCACTGCTCACCACCATTCCCCAATGTGTTCTGGGCGGCGCGACCGTATCAGTCTTTGCTTCTATCGCCATGACCGGTATGAAGCTCGTTATGTCGGAAGAGATGACTTACCGCAACTCTTCTATCGTAGGACTTGCCGCAGCGCTCGGCATGGGTATCTCCCAGGCCACCGCAGCACTTTCCACATTCCCCAGCTGGGTAGTCACCATCTTCGGCCGTTCACCGGTCGTAGTCGCTACCATCGTGGCGGTTCTGCTGAATATTATCCTTCCAAGAGAAGGTAAAAAAGTGAACCAGAAATAAAATCATTGATATCAGTCCCCTTGTGACCAGTAAATGGCCACAGGGGATTTTTCGTCACTGAAACACGCATTTACAGCATTATACAGGTAATTGAAACAAAGACCGGAGACCTATGGATAGAAAAAAAATTATCAATCAAAGCATTGACTATATCATACAGCATTTAGACGAGGATTTATCGCTTGATACCATAGCAACTCATTTCTTTCTGTCAAAATACCATTTCAGCCGGATATTCAAGGAAGAAACCGGTGAAAGCGTTTACGCATTTATCAAACGCTGTAAGGTGGACCAGAGTGCTGTCGATATGAAATTGAATCCAAAGAAAGCAATTACGGACATCGGCTTAGATTACGGATACAGTTCATCCAATTACAGCACTGTATTTAGAAAGCGCCATCATACCTCCCCCACAATATTTAAACAGTCCACATCAGTTCACAGTATGCCCGTTCCTTTTTCCCCAGAACGGGTTGTACAGTTCAAAACTGCGGAAGAATATGACGCACAAATCGAACTTCAAGAGTTACATGACTGTTTTGTGATCTATCGCCGTTTTATAGGAAACTATGCGGACATTGAAAACAACTGGTACCAATTTTTAGACCAAAATAAAACGTTTATGAATGAAAAAACTGTTATGATGGAGCGTTTTTTCAATGATCCGGCTGTAACAATCTCATCCCAGTGTATCTGTGATCTTTGTATCACGGCAGATCCGGACTGCGGCCTGGACAATACCATGTGGATTAAAGGAGGCAAATGGATTGTTTATCATTTCAACGGGGAAATTCAGGATATTTTCGAGACCCTGCAGGGGATTTTCACAGTATGGCTTCCTCAAAGCGGCTATCACATGACCCAGCGATATGGTTTAAATCGATATTACCATATTGATCGTGACACTCACAGCGTAGTTCTGGATCTATGCATTCCCATTTCATAAAAGCAAGAATTCAGAAGTCAACCGTATGACTTTTACCCTATAATAAGAGACAGCTTAAGCAAATATACTTAATCAGCCTGTCAGGAATAGGGAGGATACAATGTTTGATATTCGGAAAATACAAGAGAAAGTCATCTACGAATCCATCAAAGCGGAAAGCAACGCGGATATCGCCAACGAAGTGGTATATGGTAAGAACGGGGAGGCAAAAGCAGAAAATAATTGTGATTGGGTAAAATCTGCAATGAACCGCCTGGAAAACAGATTTGAAGCTGAAGCCGTAAAGAACATAAGAATGAACTGTCAATGCGGATATGGGATGGACGAGAAAATCGCGCTTGTTAAGGAGCTGAAGGCAGACGCCGCAAATATAGAAGAATTTACAGCTTCAGAGAAGGCAGAGGCCGCCGGACTTTTCTGCAAAGACGGCGAACTGTTTCTGCAATTTCATTTCTGTCCCTGTCCCATGCTTGCGGAAGTGGATAGGTTAGAGACAAATACATGGTGCCAGTGTACGACACAATGTCAGTTAGTTAATATCAGGTAAAGGGATGCATATTCCAGAAAATGAAGATCTAACACTCGAAATGGTGGTAC